>Ga0206942_1055_pt1 | contig 35260 bp, 28 predicted proteins | sample Alteio_BWOrgHeat_6_FD_153253 | JGI IMG/M metagenome (GOLD analysis project Ga0206942, IMG submission 153253) | Enriched cells from forest soil in Barre Woods Harvard Forest LTER site, Petersham, Massachusetts, United States -... | ecosystem: Environmental > Terrestrial > Soil > Temperate forest > O... | reverse complement strand
GTGAAAGTTCGTTTGCTTTGCTGCTCCATTTTTCAAAACCGTTTAAATCGGGAAAAAGTATAACCGTTCGCTCTTTCAGTACCGAACATTTTTGCGCGTTCAAATTCGTTAGACAGCCAACGGCCAACCAAATGAACTGAGGCAAATAGATGCTGGCAATGATGGCCGTCTTTTCGCTTTCTACAATAGCAACGGGTTTCGTTTTATCAATTAGTAAGTGTTCACCAAATAAGCATTGCCGTAAATTGAAATCGGCTTCGTTTAAAACACTATGCACCCAGCTAATGTGATTGAACGGATCTTTGATTCGCTTGCCAGTTGAGTCATCGTAAAGCATTATTTTGCCTGTTCTTACTTTGCCACTTTTATCAATTTGCCAAAAGACGGTTGCCCCGTTCCAATGCTTTGAAGTGCCGATAAAATATTTGCCGATCAATTGGCTTGTAACCTCCAGCCCGAATAGATCAATAAGGAATTTTACTAAGTTGTTTTCATCATGACTTTTCAGGCTGGCTTTGAATGTCTCGACGTCAATAAGTGAAACGGGTTTTGGCGGAGGTGAAACAACTTTTGGTTTACGCTTTGTTGTGTCGGTTACATCAAACTGAATTTTGTTATCCTGAAAATATTGTTTGGGTTTGTAGTGGTATCCGCAATTATTTTCACGGTTGCACCTGCCAACGTTGGGGTGTAAGCGTTCGCCTGTTTCCATGTCGATGTAAAGCGAAAATGTTTTATCCTTATGCTGACAACCGGGGCAATGGTAACGGGTCTTTGTACCCTTGTATGGCTCTAAAACGTATTTGTGATTCATCTAAAAGGTTTTTTTAGTAACACTTAGTAACATTGGTAACAGGTGTTACTAAGTGTTACTACTGTTACTATTCTTGTTTACAATCCGACTGACTTTCACTTTGAAGCTGTTAAACTTGCTTTCGTCTTTACATAGCCTTTTTGCGATTGCATAAGCCGTTATGCCCGGTTCGGTTTGCATCAAATCTTTGATGCTATTTTCCAATTCCGATTTTTCGCTTTCGCTAATTTGTTTCAAGTGTTCGCGCTCCGTTCCGAAATTGAGGAAATCAAAACGCAAAAAGTTTGATGGCTTTTCGATCAGGCATACGCAAACATTTTCTGTATCATAAATTATTTCTGTATTCCTCGCCTTTATCTGCTTTAGATAACGCGTGTTTTTATCTGTACTGCTTTCACCAATTGAAAATGAACTATCGCAGAAATTTATCAGCATCTTACTACCTTGCAAATCATTCCTTGTAATCGGTTTAGATAGGTCCCGTTTCGGTGTGTGTGCCAATGCTAAGATTGAAAGGCCGTATTTGGTTTTTAACGCCTTTAAATGTTTCATCAAAGGCAAGGCGTCTTTGGCTTTTTCGGTCTCGCTTTTCAGATAGGTAAGATTGTCAATAATTAAAACCTTTGCCCCGGTATCAATAATAGAACGCTCCAGCGAATAATTAAGATAATCTTCAAAGGTTTGGGTTTCCGGTATCTGAGCATCGGGGTTTATTTCTACCCGTATGAAATTGTTGTCAAAATTATAGTGCTGTTCAAATTGTTTTGAATACCGGTTTTCAAATTGCTTGTCGGAAAGCTCAAAATCAAAATATAAAATTGATTGCTTAGATGTTTCCAGCTTAAAGCCCCGAATCGGTTCACCTTTGGTTACGCAGTTACCGATCTGAACAGCTAAAATCGATTTGCCTAAATTCGTGTCGGCAAACAAAATACATAGTTCACCTTCAAACCAAAATTCACCAAAAAGCATTTTCGGAATAGGCCGGGTTTTAGCTTGTTCAATCCAACGGCTTGCAGTCTTAACCGTGAATAGTCCTTTACTTTCTTTCGATTCACTACCCAACCTTATCAGGTTTTCAGTTTCGGTTTTGATGTCTTCCACTCCGATACCGAATTTTCCAAATTCGAAATTTACTGCTAAATTTGTTGCTGTGTTCATGACTATAGTTATTTGAATTTGCCCGTTCCACCGGGCTTTTCTTTTTTTTAGGCTGGGTGCATTAATTTTTGTACCTCATCAGTTCGTAAAAAAACAAGTTTACCGAACTTGTAAAACTTGATGACTCCTTGTGATTTTAGACCGTAGAGCTTCGACAATGAGACGGAATTTTCTTTCGCCCATTCCTGAACAGGAACGAAATCACGGTGAACCTTCGACTGTTTTTTTGAAATTGTTTCTTCAACGATGGAGGTGATAACCTCTACTTGTGCGGGAGTAAAAAATTGGTTGCTCATATCTCTTTCCATTATCATGATGTAAAGAGAATAAAAATGAATACTGGATGGTTAAACACTTCTTGCCTTATTTGTCGGGTAGAAGTGTTTAAAAAAAACAGGGAGGCTTTAAAAAAGCACTTTGTAAATAACCTGTTTGGAAATATTCTCAATTCCAAAATCAATCAGGGAACTTTCAACGAATATTGAAATTTGATTTTTGTTAGCTCCTTTCTCCAGAAAGAATATTGACATATCGTGATAGCAATTAATAACTTCTGTTATTACAGTGACGGTTTAATCTTTTTCGCTTTCCCAATCGAGTTAACAGCGCCAGCAATTGCTTTTATCAAGGTGAAAGAATCGCTTTTTATCTTCTCACCGTTAATTGAGAATGAAACATTCGAAATATGGCCGACCATTACGGAATCATCCCATGTCTTCCAGTGCAAAATATTTAAGATTTGTGCTTGAAGCCTTGATTCTTCAGTTTTAATTTCTGAATTCAGTTTATAAGCCTCTATCATTAGTGGCAAAGTGTTTAGTCGTATTATTAATTCTTTATGCAGTTTTTCATATTGTATTTTTGAGCCGCCATTAGTTAGAATGCTATCAATTTTGTTTCTCCTAACATCTTTCATAACAACTTCCCGAAGGCTTCCTTTTTACGTTCTGTTTCAATTGATGCTAAATAATTTTTTGTTGTGGCTTCGCTGGTGTGACCGAGATAGTCACCTATATCGCTGGTCGATGTGTTTTGGCTATGTAGCACACTTGCAAAACTGTGGCGCGCGCTATAAAAAGTAAATGGCGAAATCCCAATGTCTCCAGCAATCGTTTTTAAGTCTGCATTTACTTTCTTCAATAAATTAAGTTTTCGGTGACGTGCTGTTTTTTCCGAAAGTTTTCCTTCCATAAAAGGGAACAGATATTCTTCATCCGATACTGTACTAAAGTCAGCCAGGATTTGCGCGGCAATAGGATGGAGGGGAATTTCAATTTCTTGGGTAGTCTTCTTCCGAACAAATTTCAGATTGCCTTCATGGAGGTTCTTATCCGTTAGCCTTAAAATGTCTTCGAGATTAATCCCGGCGACGAAATAACTAAACAGGAATAGGCTCAATGACTGCCATTTGCCCGAATACTTTTCCGACTTGGATAGGTTCTTCCACTGGTCGAAAAGTTCAATCATTTTTTCTTTTGACAGTGCCTTCTTACTTCTCTGCTTATTGTTAGGCATTCCGGTGAATCCATTGAACGGGTAGGAATCCTTTGGAAGTATGCGTTTATCAATGGCATTATTTATTATCGCTCTTAGCGTGCGAAGGTGAATCCCTACGGAGGCCGGTGAAAGACGTTTGTGTAAATGCCGGGTGTACTTATTCAAAAACTCCAGATCGATCTGATTAAGGGATAGTGCTTTGTGGAATGATTCGAGGGAGCTTTTGCAGTCCTTGTAAGTGTTGGCCGTGCTGAATCGCTGTTCGTGGATCTGTTCATTTACGATTGAATCTATAAAGTCTCCAGCCTTCTTTGATGTGGCTGTGAATTGATATTCCTTTTCGAATAGGTGAAAGGTAAAATCTTTTCCTGAATCGGCTATCTTTTGAATAGCTGCCTCCGCTTTGGTGTAGCGTTCGGCAATAGCCTTGTTATCTGATCGCTTGCCATGATCGATTGTAGGCGGCTGGTTGGTGTCGTTGAATGCTTCTTCGGTGGAATAAATGCCAAGTGCGTAGTATTTCACCTTCCGGGCATAGGTCACTCTTACTTTGATGGGAAATTTTCCTTCCTGATTAACTCCCTTTGATTTGTAAAGAACGACTTTGATCTGTGCTTTTTGATTTTTCATTTTGGTTAGGTATAAACAAATTCACCAACAAACTTGAAAAACAGTGCAAAATAATGCTTTGAATACGCTGTAAAAATAGCATTTTCATACATAAAAATCAATAATGGAGTGAATAGAATCCGACTTGTAATCAGTAGGTCGCTGGTTCGATCCCGGCAGGGGGCTCTGAATATCAGGCAGTTACAAATAATGTTGTAACTGCCAATTTTTTGATACATGCAGGATACATACAATATAAAGATTTCTAAAAATTCCGCGCTGGGTTGATCACTATTTTTCGTCTGAAGGTGACCACTTTTAAAAGCTGGCCTTCAAGCACTTAAAATTCTTATTCTAATGCGTAAACTGATGGTCACAGGCATCGGAATCTCCACCATACTTTATCTCACCGCAATTCAGTTCTTTTAAGCACCCGGCATATACACCGAAGTTAAATGTTCTGGCCGACATAGGCTGCGCCTCGACCAAATCGAGGACGGTACCAACGGATGGGGTTTTTCCACGCCACACATCGTAAGACACGTTTAATAGAACTGTACCATCATATTTATATGAGTTAATTGTACTCAATAGATTCGATATGGCAATTCGACTTAATTTTTTGAACATTCAACGGCATTTCCGAATCCAAGGATAAGCCAGTGCCTATTTATTTCGTCTTAAGGCGAATAGGGTTCCTTGTTTTACTTAATTGAAATGCCCTGAAGAAAGAATTCTTTGGATGAGCATGTCCAGTGAACAATGTAACTCTGGCGAGGTTTAGTGTAACATTATTTTAAGGGTCGTGTTCACCTTTGACAAATCAGAAAATTTCGAAAATAATACCTGATCAAAAATTTACTACTATGAAAAAGACTATTTTGATTTTTAGTGCCTGTAGCGCATTGGCCTTTTCATCTTTAGCGCAATTTTCTAAATGGACAATTTTTGTTGGCCCCACCCTCGGGACTAATTCTTATCAATCGGCTTCAGACAATTTGAACTACAGCGCTGGGAACAATAGCATTAGGACAGCTTCAACTAAGACGTATACCTTGACGGCGGGGCCGCAAGTGGGTGTGTTTGTAACTGACCATTTGGTTTTAGGTGGATCTGTCAATTACAGTCTTTCTGTAAGAAACACCAACACCAACACGAAGTTAACCAATAATAACTGCCAACGCTAAAACTAATACGTCGACCTTCAGCGCAGGCCCCTTCGCGAGGTACTATTATTTTGATAAGCTATCTAAGACAATGTTTTACGCTCAACTGAACGGAGCGTTGGGTACAGGTAACGGTGGCTCGTCAGGAAATGGAAATAATAATATTACCAGTACCTATCAAAGTAATGGTACGATTAACGGTATTTTCACATGGAATGCAGGTGGAAGCATTGGATTCACACACTTCTTCAATGATGTTGTTGGGATGGACTTGGCGGTTGGGTACAGTTACATATCAACAACGAGCAATGACCGTAACAATACCAATACAACTTCCAATGTTTCAGAAATTGTTACCAGCGCACCCAACAACTACAAAGAAACGCTGTTAACCCATGGGGTTACATTGGGACTTGGTTTTCACTGGTTCTTTAGAAAAGCTTTATAGTAAATTGATAGGAGATTTTAGAGGCAGCTTCTTTCGGGGCTAGGCTGTTCCGTGATTGTATAAATCCAGTCTTCATTCGACGACATCACTTGAGCACATGAATCTTCTCCAACTTCGTCTTTGTTTTTGAACAGTTTGACAAAGCGTGCTAAAAATTAACTGACTAAATATGATTTGGTTACTTTGAGTTTGAGAATCTTTAGTTAAGTGTTTCTTGCGTTTTTCCGTATTTCAACATTCTCTTGGCCATAAAATTCCCGTGAATTTGGCCTTTGGAAAAAGGTGAGTAGCATTAAATCTTTATTCGCTTTTATTTTACAATCTAAATCCGTACCCCAGTGCAAGGCCACCTGGCCATAATCATTGTTTTGCCCGGAATAACTTTCATATCGGACTCCTTACGTCCCAGAGTTTATTGGCATAACCAAAAACCCGGAGATAGAAGCAACTTGGTCTCACCACCATTAAACCCCTGCTCTGTGACCTCTACACCCACGCCAGCTTCTGCCGCAACATACAGGTTGTGTGTAAAAAATTCCTTTATTCCAACCTTAATGGGGCCGACTCCATAACTACCTGTTTTCTTTGGAAAGAAGTGGTATCCGCCACTAGTAAGTGTAACTGCCAAATTATTGCTCAAACCATATTGTAAACGAATGTCTCCTCCTAATATAAACAATGTACTGCCCTGTGTGTATCGCCAGTGGGAAGGCCGGTATCAATTCCCAAACCTAAGATGAAAGCATGAACGGGAGTTGTTTGGGAGTTTGCAACAGTTGTGGAAAATAGAGTCGCAGCCACTATCATACCGGCAGCTAATATTGATAATTTCTTCATTGTACTTGATTTAAAAGGCTAAGTCGCCTGCAATAATTATTTAGCACATCGTGTGAACTTTGCTTCGCGAATTATTTTCAATAAGGTAGACACTTTGGTCTTGGATTGTGTTGTAGCGTTCGTTAAAGTTGTTATATCAATCACGCATTTTGAAAACAAATCAGGATCAACTCAATAATATGTTTAGTGGTCGTTTAAATCGACATCTTTTACCTTCACCAGACACCTTTGTAACATAAGATATTTTCATCTTGGCCGCGTGGTAAATTATCCTAACCCAATTTTTCTTTAAAATTTTCCAAGTACAAATCATCAATTAATTCGCTGGATACGATATTTTGCTTCTTATTTTTTAAGTAAGCTACCAAACAAAACGACCCTGCCTTTTTAAAAAAGTTAAGAGGCACGCATCATTCTCGCTTATCAAAAAACCGTGAAAATAATTTACTTTTGAGCGCAACCTAATTCCAATTAAATATGAATGATTTAGAGAAATATTTCATGGCAAATACCAAACGAAGGATATTCAAGTGGCATCATTACTTTGAAATATATGAAAGACATTTTAGTAAATTCCGAGGGAGGGAAATCAATATATTAGAAATAGGAATCTTGCATGGAGGCAGTTTACAAATGTGGAAAGATTACTTTGGATCTAAGGCAGTGATTTATGGGATTGATATTAACCCTAAATGCAAGAAATTCGAAGAAGAGAATATAAATATATTCATTGGCTCGCAGTCTGACCGAAATTTCCTGCGAGACGCAAAAACGAAAATCCCCAAAGTAGACATTCTAATTGATGACGGGGGTCATACCATGGAGCAACAAATCACAAGTTTCGAGGAATTATTTGATCATATAACACCTGACGGAGTCTATTTATGTGAAGATTTGCATACATCATATTTTGAAGAATTTGGAGGAGGCTACAAAAAACCTGGTACATTCATAGAAAATAGCAAAAGCTTCATTGACCAAATCAATGCTTTTCATTCCAAAAATGATTTACTCAAGATAAATCCGTTTACTGAATCTGTTCATTCGCTTCATTATTATGATAGCGTCTTGGTGATTGAAAAAAGGAAAATGACAAAGCCTTACGACCTAAAAACTGGAAATAAAAGCCTGTGATACTTTTGTTCGGGGGCTTATCCGAGGAAGTGCCAGCGAACAAGATCGACTCCAAAAAATATGGATTGCCTTGAGCACCAAATAGGGTGTTCAAGGCAATGGCCAAGTTCAATCAGACAATTATTATCCAATCTTGTCCCTTCATCAACTCAATACCTTGGTCAAAATAAACCTCCAATATTGGCCAACAACCACAAAAATAAACTCGCTAAACCTATCCCTGAGACTGTTTAACATCCTCAAAAATTCATCACCACACTCCACAATTCGCAACGCAATTCGTGTCGGATGTTAAAAACAGTACCTATTTATAGTATCAAAGTTTGGGGTTCTTTACCTGGTTTATCTGATCACGTGTGTTGCTAAAGTGCTTTCCCTTCTTTCAATTTTGCAACTACTTCTTCGGCATAACCTTTAAAATATGAATCCTTCGCAAAGTTTAGCGTCTTGTTAGCATATTTTAGCGCTTCCTTACTATTGCCCTGCAACGAATAGCCACGAGTAATGCCGAGACACGAATAGAGATCATCCGGATTATGGTCATAATTCATTTTATAAATGGCAATTGCTTCGGCATGACGCTTCTGATTTTCGAGACCCCTTCCGTACGAATAGAGTTGAAGCGTGGTGGCAAGAGGATATGCTTTTTTCATGACCGAATCAGCTTTGTCCTTCATCCCTTTTTTTTCGAGCAAGCCCGCATAGGTGGATAGGGTAGAAAAATTCTTGTCGCCAAAATACGTATTGATAGATCGGTCAGCCCAGCCAATAGCTTCGTCAATGTTAATGTTGTGCACAAGACAGTAGTTAGCCGCCATTTGCATGTTTTGCCAGTAGCGGTAAAAAATACCCGAGTTAAATTCTCTCCTGAACGCCGCGATCTGTTCCTTTTCAAGATCAACTGAAATCTTTACGGGTATCTTCACTTTTTCCCACTGCAACGAAACAATGGCAGCGTCATCGGTCTCATCACTAAAAACGTACGTCAGGCGTTCGACACTTTCGTTAAGCTTTACCACTGGCACTTCTGCGCGAAGCGCATCGTCTTTGCTGTCGTAATAAAAACTTCCCCAAGCGGTGCTGACATTGGAGAAAATGAGGGTTGCTTTTTCAGGGCCCATGGCAATGAAAAACCCATACTTTCCAGCTTTCAGTGGCTTTCCTTCGATAAGGACATCCGTACTAAATGTAAAGGTTGTGTTTTCATTGGCGCCGGCGCGCCACGGTGCTGCTTTGCTGGTGCCATAATGGAGGTCGGCAAAGCCGTAATGAACAAGGCCTCCCCAAATTTTGCCTTCACGGCCATTCACGATCGGACGGTCATAATCAATGCGGACATCCGTGATGCCGATTCGTTGTGACACCGATGCTTTACGGTTCGTTCCCCCCGGGGGAAATGTGATTTGTGCAAAGACGATTGCTGCCGCAAACAGAAGACTGGAGGTGAGTGACATTTTTTTGATCATACTACTTATAATTAAAAAGTTGGTTTTCCTGATTCAATGAGTCAACGCTGATGCCAAAAAACGTCTATCGCAAATGCGCTGTGCTGTCAGTATTACAAATGTTCCTATAATCAAATACTCTGCCAAGTGCAGCCTTACTAATTCCGGTGAAAACAGTGTAATCCATGGCGAAATGATTTCCTTACCGTCCGTTTCAGGACGAAAGCGTTCGCTTCCGCATAGCGATTTTCACCTACAGCCTTTTCTTTTCAGATGGAGAATTCAAAATAAAATGCACTTTGCTGGATTCGAAAAGCGTGGGCGAGCCAGCTTTCAAGCAATTTTAGGGAGATAATACCGAGTCAAAATTGAGGCCGTTTTATGTCCGGTTTTTGAAATACATGTTGTCTTGCTTCAATAAGGTGAATAGAAACTAACTTTGAAAAAAAAGACCATGGAAAAATTTATGCTGATTATAAGGGAGGATTTGAGCAAGATGGGCAAGATGACAGACGAAGAGCGATTCGCAAACATCCCCATGATGCTCAAATGGGTTGACTCCCTGATCGAAAGCGGCAATTATATCAAGGGCGAACCGTTGCTGGTAAAAGGCCGGTACGTAAGCAAGGATCAAATTCTTTCCGATGGCCCTTTTATCGAAGCGCATGAAGGGATCTCAGGTTATGAGATTATATGGGCTGAGAATCTTGAACAAGCTGCCGCTATTGCTCAAAACTGCCCCCTGGTACAACGCGGTCTGGCCGTAAGAGAAGTTCGCCCTATTGCCACTTTATATGGTGTGAATAATGAGTGAGGCAAGGAAACGTATCGAAGTTATTTACAAAGACAAGTTCGGCCAGTTAATCGCGTTGATCTTGCAACGGTTCCGTAGTTTGTCTATTGACGCGGTTGAAGATATTATACAAGAAACTTTTGCCGAAGCTGCACTGCTGTGGCCAAAGCAAGGTGTGCCTGAAAACCCGGAGGGATGGTTATACAAAGCCTGTAAAAACAAATCCATCAACGTACTTAAAAAAAATCCCAAAACAGAAGATTTATCATTGGCCAAAGCGATTTCTGTAGCTGCCGAAGAGATTTCAGAGAGCGCTTTTAAAGATGCACAATTGCAGATGCTGATGGCTTGCTGCCACCCTGACCTTACGCCAAAAACTCAAGTGGTGTTAGCGCTCAAATATGTTGCCAATCTTAAGGTTGAAAATATTGCCATGCAGTTTGGGGTTGAATTGGATGCCATCGAAAAAATGCTGTACCGTGCCAGGCAAAAAATAAAAAGCGATTCTTTGCATTTGTCAGCCAACTTCAATGGTTATTCCAAAGAAAGACTTTCGATTGTACATAAAGTGATCTATCTCATCTTCAACGAAGGCTACAAACAATCACAAGAAAAGGTAAGCCATGGAAAAATGATGTGCGAAGATGCGCTCATACTCAATAAATTTCTGTTTGACAGTCCCCTGTGTAATCCCGAAACGAAAGCACTGCAAGCACTCATGCTTTTTAATATCGCCCGGTTCGAAACCCGATTTGATGCTCTTGGCAATGCCGTAGAGTTAGAGTATCAGGACAGAAGCCGTTGGGACAGTTCATTGATACAACTTGCGCAGCGGTTATTAGTCGAGTCGGAAGATTCTTCCTTTTCTCCTTATCATTTGGAAGCCGCCATCGCTTGGGTACACTGTACAGCAAGGAAATTTGAAGAAACGGATTGGGCAGCTATTTGTCAATATTACGAGGTGTTGTTAAAAATCTATCCAAGCCCATTTGCTGAGATAAACTATGCAGTGGCTTTGCAGTATAATCATCAAAATGAAAAAGCTTTTCGCATTCTGATGGATCTCCACCGAAATCCCTATTTTAATAAACTGCCCATGCTTGAGATTTCCATTCGAAAGTATTTTGACCGTACGGGCATTAAGGAGGTCCCAAAGTGATCATCCGGGTTAGACAATTGCCGTTTTCACAAAAACTCTCCAATTGACTTTCACTGGAACAAAATAACTTATCGAGCATGTCCGGTATTCCACCATGAAGTTGTCTAGACTAAGAAGCAAAACCAGTTCGCATTCTGTGGCACCATTTTAACACCAAAAAAACAAAACTATGAAAACAGCTAAATTCTTTGCAAAATCATTTATTATCGTCTGGATATCCCAGTACTCCAGTGCAAGTTTCGCGCAGAAGTCACCTGACATGAAGTTGAACGAAAAACTCATTAAAGAGTATTATGCCGCTTATGAGAAAAAAGATTGGCATATGTTGGAAGTGATTCTCGCTGATGGATTTACGTTCACAAGCCCGGCTGGCGATGATCACATTAGTTTGAAGTCGTACAAGGAAAAGTGCTGGCCCAATGCCAATAACACCAAGAGGTTTGACCTGGAAAAGATTATAATTGATGGCGATGATGCCTTTGTAACTTACAATGGCTGGACCACAGACGGCAGGTTATTTCGGAACACCGAACGTTTTAAATTTAAAGAAGGTAAAATTAAAGAAAATGAATGTTTCTTTGGAACCGGCGTAAGTTTTCCTAACAACACGAGCAAATGAAAAAATGATTCAATGCTTTCAAGGGCGCCTATTTGTACAGGATGACAGTATCAGACGGAAACATGTTCACAAACTTATGTTTTGGCTTTGGCATTCAATTTCAAGAACCGATGTAAGCTCCTAGACTAAGGATTTTAGAATTGAGGATCCAAGGGCTCAAATCTTACCAGTCCCATGATTTTAATAATCTCGGGTGCATGCTCCAATTTGGAACATACGCTTGTAAAAAGAACCCGCGGGACTGTCCGCCCAAAGTGTCCCTCAATTTTATTTGATTCCCGTGGTTCAGATGTGTAAATTACGGTTGCTTTTTCCAAGCCCTGTTGGCGATGAGCAGAGGGTTCACCATATTTCTTTTGATCCTGGTTAATCTCGCACCTCGCTTTGCGTTTGCGCAAGGTGAGTTGTGGAAAGAACTATTCGAAAAAGGCCGGGCCGCCTACCTTAAACAAAACTATGACACGGCAGCAAAAATCCTGGAAGTATCACTGCAAAAGGCAAGAAAAGAAAATGGCACCGAGCATCCCAACTATGACTCGTCGCTCAACAGGCTGGCGAGCACCTATTACGACATGGGGAATTTTACAGGCGCCGAATCTGCATTTTATGAGATCGTAAATATCCGCGCTAAGACTGTAGGCAAAGAAAACCACGACTATGTTAACTCGCTGGCGGGTCTCGCGTTCACCTACTTTGTACTCGGGAAGTATTCGAAAGCCGAACCTGTCTTTCTCAACATCCGCGACATCGTTCTCAAAACGGAAGGCAAAGACCATTATGAATATCCTTACTCGCTGAACAACCTCGCTGTGCTCTACATCAAAATGGGAGACTATGCGAAGGCGGAGAAATTTTACCTGGAGGCTGTGCCACTGGAAGCAAAAATTCTGGGCCGGCAAAATCCGGAGTATGCTATTGCCATCCTCAACCTCGGCGAACTGTATTGCGAGATGGGCAACTACGCCAAGGGTGAGCCCCTGTATCTTGAGGTGTTAAAGATCCAGGAGAAAAGTTTGGGCAAAGAAAACCCCGACTACGCCCTGACGTTGAACAACCTGGCGATGTTGTACCATGATAAAGGGAACTACTCCAAGGTTGAACCGCTGTACCTGGAAGCGCTGCGTATTTGGGAGAAAGTTTCGAAGACGAAAGACCCGTCGTACATCACGGCGCTCAACAACCTCGCGGGATTTTATGATGAGATGGGAAACTACCCGAAAGCGGAATCTTATTTTTTTAAAACGCTGGAGATCCGTGCTGCAACGCAGGGCAAGGAACATGACTCGTATGCGAGTTCCCTGAACAACCTTGCTGTACACTATTATCAAATGGGCGACTACGAGAAGGCGAACAAGTACTGCGTCGAGTCACTGGACATTCGTGCACGGGTGCTGGGAAAAGACCACCCCGAATATTCGCGCTCCGTTTCCACGCTGGGATCCATTTACATGGCCACCAAAAAATATACGGAAGCAGTGCCGCTATTCCTGGAAGCAAACCGGATCATCTTAAAAAATTTTGGAAAACTTCACCCTGATTATGCCGCATCGATGGACAACCTGGCCTCAGTGTACAAGCGGCTGGGTAACCTTGCCAAAGCAGAGTCACTCTACGTGGAATCAAAAGAACTGACGGCACAATCGTTGGGCAAGAAACATCCCTTCTATATCAGAGACATCAACGACCTGGCATTATTCTACCATGAAACGAAAAACCTCGCGAAAGCAGAACCGTATTTCCTGGAAGCGATTGCCACGAGCGAGGAGCTGATCATTAAATATTTCCCGTTTCTTTCCGACAAGGAAAAACAGGAGTACTATGCGTTGAACAAAAATGTGTTCGCCACCTTTGAACGGTTTTGCCTCGACTATTATAAAACCAACCCGGCTATCCTCAACAAACTTTACGACCTGAAACTGGTGACGAAAGGTCTCCTTTTTAACTCGTCGACCAAAATCAGGGAACACGTGATGAACAGCAACGACAAGGAGCTGATCCAAACGCTGGAGCAATTGAACGCGGCGAAAGATTTCCTCGCCAAAGTTTACAAAATGGATCTCGAAGAGAAGGGCAGGAAAGGGATTAACGAAGAACGATTGGAGGAGGAAGCCAACACGCTGGAAAAGAAACTCAGTCTCAAGTCGGAGTTGTTCGCGCATTCGTCTGACAAAAGACTTTACAAGTGGCACGATGTAAAACGGAAACTTGCCGATGGTGAAGCGGCCGTTGAAATCCTTCGCATGTCGAAAAAAGTAAATGGCAGTTACGTACCCGTTTATGCTGCTCTGATCCTCACCAACAAATCGAAGGAACATCCTGATCTGCTTGTACTCAACGACGGCGACGAGCTGGAGAAGAAAACGGCGGCCTATTATCACAATGCCATCCAGCAGCGACTGCAAGACACGATGTCGTATAACCGGTTTTGGAAACCGATCGCCTCCAAGATCAATGGCGCACACAAGGTGTATATTTCCGCCGACGGTGTTTATCATCAGATCAACCTGAACAGTTTGTATAACCCAAAAACAGGAAAGCATCTCATTGATGAAATTGAAATACAGTTGGTAAATTCCACGAAAGACCTGGTGACACAAAATAAGCCGGTCGCCACAGAAGTAAGGAATGCAAGTCTCTTTGGGTACCCCGACTACAACCACGCGCAGCACCCAATGATCGACACGGCGCGCCTCGACCAGGTTGACACACAAGCCGACGTTACAGAAATGATGCGGGGAGGAACTCTGCTGCGCCTGTTTAACGGCGAGGACGTAAACGAATTGCCGGGAACAAAAAAGGAAGTGGAGTACATTGAATCTATCTTACAGAAAAAGAATAGTGTGCAGGTTCACAAATATTTATATGACTCCGCTACGGAAGTAAAAATCAAAAGAATAGACAATCCGCAGGTGCTGCACATTGCGACACACGGCTACTTTATCGCCGATTTGCCAACGACAAATCAGTCGGAAAAATTCGGCGGCATTGCCATCAAAAGGATCATCGAGAATCCTTTGCTTCGTTCGGGCTTGCTCTTCGCCGGCGCATCAGGTGCGTTCAAGCCGGGGCAGTCGCACGATGCGAATGCTGAGGACGGAATCCTAACAGCCTATGAAGCGATGAGTCTTCGGCTCAATCAAACAGACCTCGTTGTATTGTCGGCGTGCGAAACGGGCCTTGGCGTTGAGAGCAATGGCGAAGGCGTGTATGGTTTGCAACGTGCCTTCCAGGAGGCCGGCGCCAAAACGATTTTGATGAGCCTCTGGAAAATTTCCGATGACGCTACCCAGGAGCTGATGGATATGTTTTACAGGAATTGGCTTGGCGGCAAAAGCCCTAGAGTGTCATTCCGGTTGGCACAGCTTTCTCTCCGGGCAAAGTATCCTGAGCCTTTCTATTGGGGGTCATTTGTTTTGGTTGGAGATTGAGTGCAACGCTACCTGTTTAGCCCGTGAAAATCTTTTATCAAGAGAAATTGCTGTTCCAGAGTTCCAGGAAATATTATCGTGCTTCGTCGCTTGGCAGGTCGTGCATTAACTCGAAGACTGACAAATAGGGGAGAGGAGATTAAAGTTCACAATAAGGTGATCAAGTATAACTACTCCTATCAATGTCGATAGGCCCACGAGCGGGAATTTAAATAGCAATGTTTAATCGTTATCGATTCATAAAAAACTCGTGGAACCGCTGGAGCAAATTTCACCCTTTTTATATACTTTCGTAATGATCATAACGATACTCTGATGCCTGGCGAAATTTCCGCTAACCTTCGTATTTTTTCAACGCTGGAACCTGCCTTGCTTGCTGAGATCGAAGCCAAATCAGTTCTTGTGAAAGTAAATCCGGGTGATGTGATGCTGGTAGCGGGGCAGCCAGTGTGGGGGATTCCGTTGGTTGTGGAAGGTACCTTTAAAGTAACCCGCGTGAGCGACGATGGGCAGGAAGTCCTCCTTTACTATGTTTATTCTGGGGAAACTTGTGCCATGTCATTCACGAGCTGGATGACGACGCAAGTCAGTTCCATCACAAGTGTGGCAGAAGAGGAATCACAGGTTTATGTTGTTCCCGGAACCATTGCTGACGATTGGATGAGCCAGTTTCCAAGCTGGAAAAAATTCATTATGGCAACAGTTCTGGATGGGTTTAGCCAGATTGTGAAAAGTATCGACGATGTGGCTTTCAAAAAAACAGATGAACGACTCGTGAGCTACCTAAAGGAGAAGTCCAGGATATCCGGATCGTCGCTCGTCAACCAGACTCACCAGGAAATTGCCAACGACCTGGGCACCAATCGCGTGGTCATTTCTCGTCTCCTCAAAAAACTTGAAACCAGTGGTCGCTTGCTTCTTTATCGCAATCAGATCAAGATCATGCGGGATTTGTAACACCTGTTACACAGTACAGTAACATTGTTACCATTTTCAGCATTGACTTCTCTTCATATTTGTTGCGTAATCAAAAACATTATTTCAATTATGGAAACACAGTTGGCAGACAATCCAAACAAAGTCCTTTGGGAGAAGGGCGATTTTACACGTATTGCGGAAACGATGCGCGAAAGTGGTGACGCGTTAGTTGCGCAGCTCGGCATCAAGAAAGGTATCAAGGTACTTGATCTCGGTTGTGGCGACGGCACGACGGCAATTCCGGCTGCGAAGCGCGGGGCAGTAGTTCTGGGAGTCGATATTGCAAGGAACCTGGTGGAGGCGGGAAACATTCGTGCAAAGAAGGAAGGTCTTGTAAACGTAAGCTTCCAGGAAGGAGATGCCAGCAATCTTGAGAAGCTAGGCGACAAAACGTTTGATCTTGTGGTCAGCATTTTCGGTGCCATGTTCGCACCCAGGCCGTTTGATGTTGCTAAAGAAATGGTGCGCGTCACTAAGAGGGGAGGGCGGATCGTCATGGGAAACTGGATTCCGGGAGATCCAACCCTGGTAGCGCAAATACTTAAAATTAGTTCTGCCTATACTCCACCGCCCCCGCAGGGATTTATCAGCCCGATGTTGTGGGGCGTGGGGAGCAATGTGATCGAGCGTTTTGGATCGGCTGGAATTGAAAAGGAGAAGATCACCTTTCACAGGGATACTTTTACTTTTAATGCCCCCTATTCGCCTGAAGAGCTCGTTGTGGCATTTCGGAAGTTTTATGGACCGACGATGAATGCATTCGACGCGGCCGAGCAAAGTGGGAAAGCCTCGGATCTTCAACGTGAGTTGGAGTCTTTATTCAGGAGTCAAAACAAGAGCGCCGATCCTCGTACCACATCTGTTCCCGCAACCTACCTGAGCGTCACGGTGACGGTATAGGCTTTGAAGCTGCAGACGATCATGACTTTGCCGAATACGTGAATCATTGAAATCCAGGATGGGAGTGGCGCACTTGTCTGGTTAGAATTTACAATGACGATGCCAAACTTGAAAAGGTGACTCTAAGCTGTAGGACATGGTTCGACGAAAGTTTTGGGAAATCGAGAATTGAGCGAAATCATTGCTACTTTGAAACCGAACGTATCCAAAAACTAAAAATAATAATAAAACAGAAGTCAGTGATTGGTTATTTCACAAATTTAAAGGAGCATAAACCTACTCATCTTTCAGTGTTTTCACCGGATTCATTGTTGCTACAGCAAACACCTTAAAGCCAATCGTGACAAGGCAAATGATAAACAGCAAACTGCTGGCTAAGATTACTGTAATCATGTTTGCTCCCTGATAATACTTCCAAATGCTGCCCATGATCACGGTAGACCATGTAAGGCCAGCCCATGATCCCAGCAATGAGGCAACAACAAGAATGATAATAAATTCCATATTGATCACCGTTGTGATATTGAAAACAGAAGCACCAAGGATTTTTCTAACGCCAATTTCTTTCATGCGCTTTACAATACTGAGTGAAACCAGGCTGAAGAGTCCTGTTACTGAAAGCAGCATGGCGATAACGCCAAGAAATGCGTAGCCATATACGATGCTCATATTAAGTTGATCGACTTGCCGCAAATCTGACGACAGCATGTACCCATTGTATAGCCGGTTAGGGAAAACTTGACTCCATTGTTTATTCATAAAGGCATGTACCGACACTACATTACCTGATTTTGTGCTAACCAAGATCTGGCTGTATTTGTCAGGCGATACATAACGGATCATTATAGGGTCCATCTCGCGCCACAATCCCTGCGAGTAAACATCTTTCACAACCCCAACAACGATGAGCTTGACCGAGTCTTTCCACGTGACCTCTTTCCCCAAAGGCTGATCCCACCCAAAAAGCGTAGCCATCTTTTGCGTGATGATGATTGATTCTTTCTGATCCGTTTCAGAGTCTTTGATGAAATCCATGCCCGCAGTGAGTTTGAGGCCCATGGTCTTGAGATAATTGTCGCCTACGTCAATGATGTCAACCTCCGCCTGCAAGGATTCATATTTTACAGGCTCATGCGCTCGCGGAGAGAAAATTCCGCTGCGTGCACCAGCGATCGAAAGTATTTCAGGGTTTTCCAGCAATGCATTCCGGTAGGTGGTGAACTCAGACTGATTATTTACGTGTGCGATTATAGTGCCGCGAATGTCAAATCCCAGATCGTACCCGCGCTGATAATTGGCATTTTGCAAAAAGCCGATAGCACTCACAATCGAAATGAGGGAAATAGCAAATTGCAACCCGAGCAACGTGCGTGTGAAATAGTTGGTGCCTCCAAATTGAAGTTTGCCTTTCAGAATATTTACAGGGTTGAACTTGCTGATATAAAAAGCAGGGTAGCTTCCGGCCAATATACCCGTGAATAGCAGCACACTAATCATAAACAGAAGAAACGCTGGAGTGTAATGCGGAGTAATGCGAATATTATTGGCGGTCATCAAATTCCATCCCTCCACGAGAATATCGGCAAGGCAAATACCCATCAATAAAGAAAGAAAACAAATGAATGTGGTTTCACCAATGAACTGTATGATCAATTGCGTTCGCCTACTTCCCATCACTTTGCGGATGCCGATCTCTTTCAATCTTCGCGAAGAAATAGCAATCGCAGTATTGGTCAGGTTGAAACAGGCAATCAGCAATATTAATACAGCCATAATCGCTGAGCCGACAATTGCCGATAACGGAGGAGCAGCCCATGTCTCTGCCCTGACATCCTCTGCACGGTCATCGTGAGCCATCGATAAGAATGGATCTAAGACAAACTCATTCACCTGGAAGTCATTGCGAACCTTATTGTTATTTTCTTTGTACTGCTGAAGCTGCTGATGCACAATTTGCACCCGCTGTGGATCATTGATTTGGACGAACAATGTGCTTTCTTCTCTCCAGCCGTCGGTCTTTAAGACTTTATATTCATCCTTTACATTTTCAAAATTCATAAAAGCCTGGCCTTCGTTTTTATAGAAACTGGAATTCATCGGTGGCTCCCGGAAGACACCTGCAATCTTTATTTCTTTTAGCTCAGTACCATACACCTGTGTAATGGTTTTGTCAAGAGCCTCCGCCGGCGAACGGAATAACCGGACGGCCATATCTTCACTAATGAAAACACTCGTTTTATCTTTGAGGTTCGATGGACTGCCCGAAATAAAATCGAATGTAAACATCCCAAAAAAATCAGGGTCTACATAAAAGAGATTGGAAGCAAAAAGATCATCACCTTTTTTAAAGTTGGCGTACGAACGAAAGTACCTGGAGGAACCATTTACATCTGCGAAAGTCTTCTCTACTATTTCACCCAGTGGGAATGCAGAATAACCGAAGCGGGTAAGTTTATTTTCAAATTTGCGTACAGCGCTTACGCGGTAGATATGTTCCCCGTTCTTATGTACAGCATCAAAATCAGAGTCGTACTCAAGAGCAAGGTACCCCACAATGCAACAGGCAATAGCGATGCCCATCCCCAATACGTTGATAATGATGAACACCTTGTTCTTCACTAGACTACGGAGGGCAATCTGAAAATAGTTTTTGATCATATGCATTGCCTTTTACCAACAAGTATGCCAGAGCCTAAATGGCCTGATATTGCAATAGTTAAACGACATTCCGTTCATATCCGAATGAATACGTCCGGTAATGAACGTTGATGTTACGGCTGCTGAGGTGGTTGGGACATTAAATAATGTTCATTGAGCTCTTTGATTCAAAATGCCGGTTATCTGCAACCTGCATTATCGGATGGTTTTTCCACCCTATAAATATGGACAACTAAAATCTTCATTTCGCCGGCTTTCCTTCTAAACGAGAAATCAAAATGTTTGTCGATTTTCATAGCCCGCCTCAATTTCCAATGCAAGAGAAATGGAACATTACCGCTGGCTCCAGGATGGTGGATAAAATATGGTTGACCTGTTTCTAAGGAATCAATATTAAGGTTGTCATAAATACTTGAGAACTTTTCTTAATTGAACGAGGAGTTAGTACTTTTAAAAAGCATCTGTGATAACTCCTACTATTTGAATTCTTACAAGTATCCTAACGGCTATTCTTTTTTCGATACTTATCGTCGAGCACTGCGGTTGGTTAACAATCCAATTGAAGTGATGGTTGAAAGCGTTAAGAAACTAGGTGATACTTATTCCGTTTACTCTGGATTTAACAGAATGATCTTGACTCAAGACCCCGAGTTCATCGAATATGTACTAAAGAAAAATCATAAAAATTATCATAAATCCAGGATGGTTTCACAAAAACTGGGGCGATTTATTGGTCATGGCTTACTCACCTCTAATGGGTCTTATTGGTTGCGACAACGCCGGCTGATTCAACCGGGATTCCACATTCAGAAAATTCAGGGCCTCTATGCGATCATGAAAAAAACGGTGGATGACTTCCTTCTAAAATTCCCTGTTGGCAAAGAAGTCGAAATTTATCCGTTGATGAATCGCTTGTCATTTGAAATTGTGACTCGTACTCTTTTTGATATTGATATGCCTGAGCAATCCTCTAACGACCTCGGGAATTTCATAAGCGATGTGCAGGAATTTGTAATTCGTGACATTCGGCAGCCTCATTTGAGTTGGTGGCAAGTGCTTTCGGGTGAGGTAAGTAAAAATATGCGAAAAGCAATAAACGCACGAAGCATTCTGACCGCAATTATACGCCAAAGAAAGGCGAGTTCTCAAAAATTCAATGACCTGCTCGACATGCTGCTCGATGCAAGATATGAAGACTCCGGTGAACCAATGAATGAAGAACAGGTCCTTGATGAAATATTAATCTTGATGATTGCTGGTTATGAAACCACAGCCAATGCTCTTTCCTGGACCCTCTATCTGTTGGCTAATCATTCCGAAGAATTGGAAAAGCTTCGACAATCAACAAAGGGTCTGAGTTTTGATGAGAGTGTTCGGCACCCTGGACTTGCAGCGGTTATCAACGAAAGTATGCGATTGTACCCGCCAGCGTGGGTGAGTGATCGGGTTGCTTTGGCGGACGACAAGTTCAAAGGATATTCTTTTCCGAAAGGTACCATCATTGTTCTTTTCTATTATGGATTGCACAGGAGCGAGCACTATTGGACCAATGCATCTTTATTTAAACCTGACCGATTTGGTTCCCCAACGGGTAGCCACGGACCGAAGCCCGAGAATTCGAGCGCCGCTTACTATCCTTTTGGCGGGGGTCCGAGGCTGTGCATCGGAAATAATTTTGCGTTGGCAGAAATGGCAATTTTTTTACAGGCATTTGTTCATCAATTTGAAATACAACCGACAATGGTGATTCCGCGAATAAACCCATTGATTACTTTGAGGCCTGATAAAATCATGCTGGGAATATCGAGAAGAATGGCGGACTAGTGACTAAACCGATTAATCCAAAAACCCAACCAAATCTTAACTTATGGTTCGGTTCATTAATAATGTATCTCGACTCCAGTCTTTCTAATTTAAAGAGCCAAGATAGGCCTGTCTGCCGGAGCGCCTCGCGCAGGCAGGCTTACTTAAATCTTCATAGAAAGTTTTTTGGCGCTGGCTTTAGCAAATCAATCTTCATCATTAACCACCGGGCTGGCTTGTTTGCCGAAGGTTTCTGTAGGCAGAGGCAGCGACGCTCTTTGGGCAGGCTTTGGAGGCGGGAGGGGGGTGCAGGCTGCACAATGGGTGGCGGCTTTATAGAAACTCAATTGAATTTGATTTAGAGCGACGGGCTTCACCCGCTATGCCACCGATCCCAATGCGGTGAAAATACTCAACAACCCCGATCCTGCCTTCTATCAATTCACAGAAACGAAATTCAACACGGGCGTAGGGCTTCTCCTTCAAAACGAACGCTATCTTTTGAGTCTCTCCGTGCCGCGCATGCTGCCCAGCACCGTGAGCCAGGGTGGACAGAAAATCCAAGTGTACAGCCAGGCCTATTACTTGTACGGTGCGTACTCCTTCTACCTCAACGAGCGGCTGGTGTTCCGTCCTTCCACTTTGATCAGGGCCACGCAAGGGGCTCCACTCTCTGCAGATGTCAATGCCAACTTCGTCATCGACCGGCTTTACACTGCTGGTGTGTTCGCAAGGGGTTTCAATACGTATGGCGCACTCGTGCAGATGGTGGTGCAAAACTTCCGCCTGGGTTACGTCTTTGAAGTACCAGGAAAAATTTCGGCGCTTCATTACAACACGCATGAAGTCAGCCTGGCACTGTCGCTCGATGTGTTAAGTTCTCATAATCATTCGACAAGTGGCCTTTGAAATTATGCCGGACGAAATATAAACCCTGCTTTGAGAGCCAATTGATGAAGGAGCGCGATGAAGAAAAGGAGCTTGCTGAAATAAATCAATTTCTAATCGGAGATAAAAACCAGTTGTACGTTCTCCGGAGCAATCATGATAAATCGTCCTGATTTTTACAAGACTAACTAAATCGGGAATATCACTTTCCTTAATGGCTATTTGTAAGCTCTCCACTTTTAGGACGGCATCAACTTAGACATTTTTAACTCTCTAATGCGGATTTTAATTCAGTTGGCTCAAGATAACAACTTGAAGCGATCATTTCTTGACTTAGAGGATCTGGCTAATCAACTCGTTTCTCATCTCAATACCAGAAAAGGTCCAAACCTTATGATTCTTGATGAGGCAGGTTTCCTAAATTTTAACATGCTTCGTCATTTTCGATCTTTAGCTGGTCGCACTAAAAAGACAACCGGATACGTAATAAGTGGATCAAACTATTTTATAAAGAGCCTTAAAAGTTGGATAGCTGATGAAATCTCTGGAATGAAGGAACTCGATACTCGAATTGACCTGTATGTCAAATTATTACCACCAAGCTATAAGGAGAAAAAATTCGTCTGTTTAAAAGCTTAATAATAAACTCGCTCAAATGGACGATCTACTGGATCGCATGGCCCAGGAAATTCAGCTAGATAAAACACGATAGCCTTATCATCCCAGGCAAAGGCATCGCTAAAAGAGAATGGCTCTAAGTATTGATCTTTGGCCTTTACCGATTCGCATCTCAGATGAAAGTATATTTTCTCGAGCCTTAGTTCTAATATGGAGCCCATGTCCGCCAAAACGAGACCAGAACCCATGAGAGAAAAAGAAAACCAACTATTAATGGTAAGATTGTCCATTCTGTTATAAGGCTTTGGAGTTGCAAATTCTGCTCTATGAGAAATAGGTACGCATATGGTCATAAGGCAATTGTTCCCGGAAGCAGATGAGTAAGATACTCTCGCTGGTTTTCTGACTTAAATACTGAAAGCAAATCCATGGGAGCTGTTTGGGGTGCTTACATTCAATATCGCTTAAATTTAGATTCTAAATGAACCACCCATGGGATTTTAAATTTGGTTGGGTCAATTAATAATGTACTCGACCTTAATATATCATGGTTTCCAATTTTTCTTTATTTCTGAGTTGCCATGCAAGTTCTTATGCTTTTTTATTTGACTGAAATGGCGGACAATTATAAATATTCATTTAACCGGATTTCCAGCCAAACGAAAAATTAAAATGTGCATGTTGATTTTCAGAGCTCACTATAATTTTCAAAGATTTTGAAGATTTTATCCCGACTTACGAAAAGGATTATTTTATGTAAATCCCGATTTTGGCAGGATAATACTTAAGTCAAAAATAGAATTACTAACAACCGGTTGGGTCATTTTTTACTGTCTAAAATTCCCCTAAATCATTTACAAAGAACTGCGGCAATTAACGTAGCAAGCTACCGAAAGATCTCCAGCCATCCTTTGTAAGATTGACAACCGACAAAGTTCACTGTGTAATAGTAGGCACCAGCATCTGGCCATTGGTTTTGGTTGGGCCATTCTCCCCGATAATTGTTAGAAAAATACACTTCAGTACCCCAGCGATTTACTATCGTTAATCTTGGGTAGTAGTTATCTCCAATCCCTTTGATAATGAATTTCTCATTCAAATTGTCGCCATTCAAAGTGAGTACATTCGGAATAAAAATGTCATTCATTGAATGGATATTAATTGTATCTGAAGCTGTCCCACAGCGGTAAGTGACAACAACCCAATATTTTCCTGCCTTAGTTGGTAAAAAGACAGAGTCCGTAGAACTATCTTGCCATCTGTAACTTGCTCCGTGTAATCCTGCTTTCAATGGGAAGAAACTATTGCATAGGAGAGTGTCACCTCCCAAATTAACCTTCGGCATAGTCATTAAGGAAATGCTTATGGTGCTACTTGCATTACACCCATGCTGATCTTTTACAGTCACTGAATATTTCCCAGCCTCACGGGCGATGAGAAGTTCACTGGTTGAATTATCCTGCCAATCATATTGCGAAAATCCTGGGCCTGCATCCAAAACAAGAGTAGCACCGGCACAGATTGTTGTATCTTTTCCCAGGCTAACTTGGGGAAGCGGGTTAACGAAAACAGTAACTGTATCGACTAACTTCAGGTGACAGTTTGTTGCTTTAACCTGATAAGAGGTTGTAACCAATGGTTTTGTTTTTAAACTATAGCCTATGTGGATAATTGTGGAAGTGTCCATGAGTGCCGCCCAGGTTACATCAGGAACGCCAGCATTTGCAAAAATGGTGGTGGTGTCACCCTCGCAAATGTCTTGGTTTCCAGAGAAAATAAAATTCTTGTATGGCAGTTTTTCAACAGAGACGTCATCTATAAAATAATATGCGTATCCATAGTAATGGTCATTGTTTGGACCATCAAAAATTGATTGCGTGTCCGTATCGTTCGAAAAATTTCCAATAATAAGATATTGGGCGGCTGTAGTAGCTTGAAAGGTTCCGGAAACGCGCACCCAGTTAACAGTATCCATAATTATTTTCGTTTCCACGATTTGAGGGGTATATGGTAAATTTGCATACGAGCCAAATTGGACGTCTTGTATTTCCTGGTCGCTGAAGTACATGCCTAAGTTGTTGGCGCCGTAATGGGGAATCTCAGCCAGCGAGACATACATTTCCGTACAATAATATTCCCCGGGAATCAGGGGTGTTTGTAGCTTTATTTGCAGGTACTCACGGTATAGATCCTTAACGGGCTCGTCCCATGTATAGATACCTGCAAACCTGTTTCCCGTTCGTGGCAATTGAGAACCATAGTGGTAATATGGGTTAGTACCGTCATACGGCACTGACGAATAACATGCTTTATTCTGTAATTGGGTAGTAAAAATATCAGGGGTTGAATACGTTGGGCAGTTCCAAAGACAAGCTCGGACTAAGCCCGGAGTTGTATTGGCGTTGCAGTAATCATCACCGCATTCGAAACTTGGATTTGGTACAAGGTTTTGGGCAATTAACAGGTTACAACAAAAAACAAACAAGGCACAAACTCCAATACTCCTCATATTTTGATCTCAATTTATGTAACAAATGTGTCGGGAGCAATACTTAAAGATGTTATCCGGTATCAATTAGTTTTGAGGTATTAAAAGGGCTTGACTTGGATTCAATAATCACTCTCGATTATTTCGACGGGATGGGCCTGACTTTCTTACCTGCAAGTTTATATTCAAACCCAAACCGAACAGCAGTGTTTTTGGTTTGCGGGAAAATTTTTCCAGTCGAAGGTATTGTATAGCAATTGAACCTGACCGTCAAGTCGCCGTGAAATCTTATAAGTTTTTAAAACGCCAAAATTGATTTTCACATTCCAGACTTTCACAGTCGGATCTGAGGATGTTCCATATACATTTTGGAGCCCGGATCCATAATGCATCCATCTTCTTCAGCATGGGGATTTAAGGATGGCATCAGTCGATAATAATTCACCATGGCGCGTAATGGCAGAACATTTCCGGAGGAGACATTCCATCTCTTGTTGTCAAAGACTTCCCTCAGGCTACCAACGATACCGACTGTCGGGGATTGTATGATATTTCTTTTTGAGCTTGTCGAGCTGCAGTACACCGGCCTGTAGCCTGACTTCTTTTCCGATGAATGGATTTTTGACTTCCTTTGTCGAAATTTCTCCAACGTTTTTCAAATCGCCCCTTTCAGGTTCTTGACCATATCCTGGTATTGTTTCAAGACATTCTTCTGGGCCTGTACGACCGTCTCTTCCTTCTTTAACTTCAGCAACATTAGTGGCAGACTTTTTCATTTGCTTCTCCGCATCTTTCTCCATGCTGCTAACCTTTTGTTTATCACCTTTCCTGATATCGTTCAGGTCTTTTTTGTAGCCATCAGTTTTGCTTTTCAAGCGTACTGACTTCATTTGTCTCTTTCTTTATTTCATTAACCTCTTTAGCAATGCCGGGGTAGAATTCAGTTCCTGAGCAGGCGTTGTTTCTATTTGTTTCAAGTTCCTGGGTGTCCGAACCTCAAGGGTTGGATTTAGGTTTTTCGCTAAATAACCCCAATGGTGAATTATTTCAGGAGTTGGAAAATAGCGACCTAAATAGTAAACTTAATTACTCTTAGCTTCATCGATTGGGCATCTTCAACAAACCCAATAGCCATGCTAGAACTATTTACAAGGTAGTTGAAAAAGCGAAGGTCTTTTTTCTCCGACCCGATCTCATAGTCATCTAAAGTTTTAAAAATCACATTTCCCCTGCTCATTAAATCGATGGCCTTATTCTCATAAGTGCCATACAAATACCGGCTAATGCTAGGGCCGTCGCTAAGTAGTCTGCCAGCCAAGGATGCCGTTCCAAACAACATGGACACGGGATCGGGAGCAAGAATCGTGCGTGCATCCCTCTCGTCATAATATGTACCCCACGTAATACTATAATTTCCAGGTGAAATCTTGTGTGCAAGGATCGCGGCCTCGGCGTATAGAGATGTACTCATGGTGTGCTCCAATGTTTCGATCATCGACTTTTTCTGTTCTCGGCCCTCATCAAAATAGACCACTTGATCCGGTGCTATCCTTTCTTTTGCTATTTCCCTCTGAGTGACCAAAGTCCCGTTCGTCAAGTTAAACACTGAAACAGTAAACTTTTCTTTACTTGTAGCCAAACTGAACAAGAGAGAGTCTGTCAAAACAGACTTAATTTTATTGCCGAATTTACCATAAAAACTCTTGGTACTGGTTGATCTTGTCAATCGATTAAAGGTATGGACTGTTATATTCCTGTTGTAAATATCATCTTCAGCAACTCTGACAAAATCTTTGTCAATATAAATTTGGGAGTGATTTCGAGCTTGATAAAACCAACCCGTATAGCTCGGTTGATTCACATCGAAATCTCCAGATTTTTTCGGTTTAGAATTCTTCGACAGACTAATAATTTCCTCGTTTGTAATTTTGCATTTACTTACCGAAATGAGTTTGATGGAATTTGTATTCGAATCATAGGTTACAATGATCACCCCGTGATCGTTGATAACATCTATAATTGGATATTCAATTAAGATCTGCCCCTTCACGTTCTCTCTTTTCTTTTCTCTCCGGTCAAAATGCAAGGCATTCAAACTGAACTTTTTGCCCTTATGCGATTCGATAAAATAAAAATATTGGTCTCCTTGATTCACTTCATAGCCACAAAGCCTCGAGTTCAGAATATCCCCTGTGTAAATCATTTCGTGAGATCCATCGGGTAGAATTCTCTGCAGCACACGATTCTTTTGCTCACGGTATGACACGACAATAGTATCATTCGAGATAAATGATTGCATATCATAAATCCCCCCTGACAACAAATCAATCGTTGTAATTTCCTTTTGAGCCTCAGCATAATGGCCTGTGCATGTCGTAAGAATAAAAAAGATTAAATTAATTTCCTTTTTCATATAGTTCATTTAGACCAATTGCCTGATCACAACCTCTTAGTAATTCTGGGATTTGACCCCTTATTACTTGCTTCTGGTTCCCGGACACCGTTAAAAAGGGATTCAACGATTTCGAGCTAGTCTTGACATCCATCATTGGGAATTATTTGGTGGCCTAGGTTTTACTTTCTTCGCCCCAAATTTATATTCGAATCCAAATCGAACAATTGTATTTTTGTTTTGCGGAAAATTTTTCCATTCAAAAGTATTGTAAAGCAGCTGAATCTGGCCATCAAAACGTCTGGCAATTTTGTAGGTTTTCAAAATTCCGAAATTCAGCTTTTCATTCCATACCCTGACAGCAGGGTCTGCAACAGTTCTATAAACATTGCTGGCCTCGTATCCGTAGTGCATCCATTCCTCTTCAACATGAAAGTACAACGATGGCAAGAGTCTATATTCTGCCATTATGCGAATTGCCTGTACATTTCCAGAAGTCATACTCCATTTCTTACTGTCAATGACTTCGCGAATGCTGCCACCAACTCCGGCCCGAAGTCGTCCTGAGACTCTGTACATTATATAAGGAGAGATATCCAAACCTACTTTTGCCAATTGGTAAACCTGAAAGCTTACACCCGGAACTATTCGCTCCTTAAGTAGCTTGTCTTTCATTTCATTTGGTGCTCGTTTGGGAAGATACCGGCTGTCAGGGATTGTGCGATACTTCTTCTTGAGTTTGTCGAGCTGCATTACGCCTGCTTGCAGCTTAGCTTCTTGCCCAATGAACGGATTTTTGACTTCCTGCGTGGAAAGCTTTTCGGCGCTTGTCAAATCGCCTTTTTGCAAGTTCTTGACCATGTCCTGGTACTGTTGCAAAGCATTCTTTTGGGTCGTCACAATGCCCTCTTCTTTTTTCAAAACCTTTGCGTCCTCAGTATTTGAAGCAGCTTTCTCGACGTCTTTGTCAACGGCTGCCATTCTTGCGCTGTCAGCCTTTATCCCCTTGATTTCCTTCTTATATCCCTTAGCTTGCTTTTCAAGCTGGCTTACTTCCTTTGTGTCATTTCTTATTTCATTTTCATCTTTCAAGATGTCAGTTTGCTTCAATGCCTGTTTCGGAAGACCATCAACATTCGAGAGCTCGCTCTCAATTTTCTTTATTTCCTGCGACCGCGGCAAGGCCGAATTCAAAACTTTATTCAACTCGTTTGTGCTATTACCGGCATTCGAGGAAGGCAGATTCAGATTCGGGAGTGCAAGGGCATTGTTACCGGGAATGTTTTGATCGCTGAGACCTGGGCTGGCAATTCCGGTAGTGGGTACGTTCACTTTTCTCGTCTCGTTATTTAGCTTTGCCTCTGCGGAATCAATCTTAAATATTTTCTTTTTAGTCTTATTTCTGATTGCAGATTCCTTCTTATTTATTTTTTTTCTTATGGTGTCTTCGGGGGCTTTGATCTTCGAATTTGCCCCGGAGACCTCGCGGTTAATTTTTCGATCGTATGACGTTAACGATAGCTCGTTTTGAATTTGAGAATTCACGCCGTTCAATTTTTGTTGATAACTCGACGCTGATATTCCTTTGGATTGAAGACCATCCATTCCCTGCTTTAAGTCCTTTTTGACTGAGTCATGTTTTTGTAAACCCCTGGCAGGTAAGGAGTCTCGTTGGAGGTTATTAGACAATGAATCGGCAACACCAGGGTTGCCCTGACCATAGCAGACAAGGGACATTAAGAAAAGAACTATGAGGGCGCCCGTCTTCAATGGTCTACTTACCTAAAATCTTTTGCTTTCAATTTCCTTCGGAAGTTAAGAGGAATTGGGATTCCCTTTGAATAATTGGTCAGCATCAATACCATCCCTTCATTTGAATATTTACCGATCTGTGCGAAGCCTTTGGCTGCTGTTGTTTCCCATAGAAACACTCCTGAATAATCTCCAGTACCGTCTTGCCATAAAATATTTCCTATTATGTATCATCTGGCTAACGAACCTCTGGCAACTCGTATTCCATCACTACCACTTCTGTCTCTGTTGTCGCTAGCGAGTATAACTTCTTTTGATTCTTTTCTAAACTAAAATTATAATTGAGAGGCATGCGGCCAATGTACATGACGTCATTCAGTGGTTTTGCTTTTATCGGCGGAGTGAGTTCAAATTTTTTATATCCGTTTTCACCGAACAAGAATAACTCATTTACTGGATTTTCCTTGTTGCTAAAGTTTGAAGCAACAACCAATCTTTCCGAAAGAAAGTTAGGCATATGGAAACAGTTTCTACATTTCATAGCAACAGAATTCTCCGAGATGAGCTTTAACATATGCAAATCATATTTCTTGAATATGATTGAGCCCTCTTTCGGACCATCACCTGCGAGCGAATCATACGACATCTCAAACAAAAACTGATCATCAAAATAGTAATCACTGTAATGAACATTTTCGGCAAGCGGCTCACGCATGATTTTTCTTATATCTGTACGCTCCAATATTTTATCAGCGAACTCGACATTGTCGTCCTGATCCCCGTATCTGCTTGTTACCAAAAGGTTGTCATTTGATAAATCGGGAGTTATAAAGATCACCCTTGCGTTTTCATTCACCTTGTTATTTTCTTTGTCGTACACTGTCAAACCTTTATGGTTTAGAATGTATTTCTCACCAGCACCGGTGATATAAAAGTGGGCAATGTCTGTTTCCTCCGGTATTGAAATTTTTTCAATCACTTTGCCTGAGTCGTTGATACTATAGATAAAATTGTCCAACCGGTTAGGGATATAGAAATACCCGTTCTTCTCATAGAAGTAAACAGGAATGTAGTTCCTGAACTCATCAACTGAGTTTATCTTCTTTCTCTTGGCATTCGTAAAAAAATCAGAGTTCTTGATTCTGAAAACGACCTTGCCCATGATGCTGGCTGGAATGGTGTCGCTTTTTGTTTCTGTTTTAACTGTCTCCTTGTTCTTGGCAGGAGTACACATTGCAGCAGCCAATAAGGTCAATGTTGCCGCTAGGAATAATCTTAGGCTAAGGAATTTCATCAGGTTAAGGTCTCAAGGTAACGAAACCGGCAAACTTTCCTGACCCAATTCCGGAAGCATCGATAGTTCCAACTGTAAGTGAAGGCGTTCCACCTGCACCCCAATTTCCAAGAACAGCAGGTGTTCCCTGGCTCGAGCTTGCTCCCCAAGTAGAAAAATTTGGTCCATGAACATCATATACATACGCTACGTGTGTTCCCACTCCATTAGCCATTCCATCATTCGTCCAGAACGCAAGGTCCCCTCTTTTTGGGTTTGCTGACCTTAGGCTGTAGCCTTCTTTTTTCAATCCATTCATCATGTCGTTCACCTGGGCATTTCTACCTGGGCCTTGTGGCGTTGACATTTTATTATACAAATCAGTGCCTTGCATCGGAGCCATCACGCACTCCACACAATCTGCAAAACGATCTTTGAAATTGAAAACATAATACCAAACGGTGTTGCCATCCGGGCCATAGATTTTATCACGAATTTGACCGTAGGGGACAACTCCAAATTTGTCCCAGTAAGACATTGCATTGTCCAGGGCAGTCCACCTTGGTGCTGTTACAGCTACTTCATTTAATGCTGCTCCTGGAAAAATATAATTGGCATCACCGAGCCATGTTGTAAATCCCGCTTCACCTGCTTCTTCGGCTGTATCAAACCATGCAGCTTTTCCTTCTGCATTTGCAAACCAATCAAAAAGTTCTTCGAAGAATCCGCCATTTTTATCAACGCCACCTACTGGATTGTTCCCCATGCCAATGTACGGTGAACTGTATTGTCCTTTAGTATCAGGAGATAGCCACCTACCGAAGCGCGCATCGTACATTCTCAGCTCGAAGGCATTCCAATTTGTCACGCTATCCTTCTCTGCATATTGACCCTGATAACCAAACCTATACGGTTCTGATGGAATCTGCCGATCACCCATAGCCAAACCAAACGGATAGAAATCACCACCCGCTACATAGGGCGAATGGATATGAGTTATTTGTAGGTCATCAAAGTAAACCCAATTGTTTGTATTACTGTTATCGTTGACGTAGATATAAACATAGCCAGCTGCGGGAATATTGATTGGCCCAATACTTAACTGTTGCTGGGCAAAATTGGCTGCACTAGTGATTGGGATTGCCGCCATCGGCAAAGAAGAGTCAGTCATCATGTTGCCGTCCAGCATGATCATATTTAAATAAGCGGCAGGTACAGCATCATTGCTTGAACCGGCAGCACCGGCAAACCCACTGGCAGCATAAGCATTGCCGAAAGCATTGCCCATCGTTGTTGGATCGCCTGGATAAACTCCGCCGGAGAAGGTGGAGGCAACTGCTGAGGCAATCGTTGCAACCGGCAAAGTTTGACTATATCCAGTGCCCCCTTCATAATACCCATATACGGAAGCGCTGATGACATCACCGGGTGCAACCTTTATCACCATCCCTGGTCCAACAATTTGGCCGGTATAACCGCCATTGGACAGACCATTGTTTATTCTGGCTGCTGAATTTCCCCCAGGAGTATGGTTTGCTGCTGCGTAAGTCACAGTGGTTTGGGTGATGTTGTCAAATTGCTTTGTCTCTACAGTAGCATTTGACGGCTCCATGGTCGCGGTGAAATTATCGGTGTACGGTGAACCAATCACTGTACGCACGTTGCCGAGATGATCATTGATCTCGTAGAAATATTTTGTCTGGCCACCCTCATACTTTACCATCCCGACTCGTCCGGCGCCATACATCGGCAACTCCTTAAGAACTGGGGATGTGGAGCCGGCGGTTTGTATATAGGTTGCCATAATATTCCCCGAAACATCGCGGATGTAGAAGGTGGTTTTCACCGGACTTCCGCCATTGTAAATTATTTCTTTTACTTTGTCCCCGCGGTCATCATAATAGTAACTTACTCTAGGGTTGTTATTTACGTCAGTAATCTGCTTGGTAAGTCCGTAGGCATTGTAGGACACGTTCATTGTTGTGCTGGTCGATGTCTCTACCTGTTGGGTCATTTGACCAATTGTATTATAGATGTAAGTAGTTTGAGCAGCACCGTTATTGTTGACCTTTGATAGCTGATTGGTGGTGCTAGGGTAATTATAACCGTAATTCGCCACGCTGTTTCCAGTTTTGCCATTGCGAGTCAGGCCAAGGATGTTACCATTCTTGTCATAACTAGAGATGGCCTCATTGTAAGCATTCGTTGGAGACGGAGTTCCGAGGTAAGCTCCACTTGAGCCTGTGACAGTGCCCCACTGCGCACTTTGAAACCGGTTAAGATTATCGTAAGTATAACCGTACATTTTTTTACTTGCTGTTCCATCCACAGGCGTAAACCAATTGGCTGATTTGATTTGCCCACCGTAGTAGTCTGTGAGACCTGTGGTAGTAAATGTTCCGGCGTTGTAGTTAGCTCCCGTGTAATCACCATTGAAATAATTCAGTGTGGAACCGAAAACATCGGGTGAAAAACCGTTGCTTGCGCCATCCTGCCCTGGATCGTTGGCCTGATCTACGTGGTTGATCGTCTTAAGGGACCCATTGATAGTGTATACATAGTCAATCCCCTGAAGATTCGTAGCCAATTCAACTCGCTTGAGCGGCCCATGAAGATAATATTTGTAGTTTGCTTGAGAAGTTTTGGTAGAGCCGTCAAAACTGGTTGAGACGTTGGTAAGTTTCGAATCAGCATTGTAGGTGTAATGGTGAAAGAACGGCTCCGTTGTGCCTGTCTGTCCAACCAATCCTTTTTGATAAGCAACTTGAGTTACATTGCCGAGAAAGTCATAAGTATAATCAATTGTTTTTGTAAACGCAGGTTGCCCTCCACTTATCGAAATATTTTGAATGCTAGATTTCGGGTGAAAAAAGGAAGCGTCTGCATATAATGCGCTAGTGGATGACACCGTTGAAGTATAAAGAATAACACCATTCTTCTTATACACGATGGAAGTTCCAATGCGTTCCACTCGAAGTATATCGGAGGTGGTATAGGTTGATAAAGTTCCAGTCTTATGCGAACCATTCTCGTAAACAGATAAATTTCCACTCACGTCCGGGCAAAGGGCATAGTTAATAGTAGTGTAACTCGCTCCTCCATCCGCACTGGACAAACCCATCATTTTGTTTAGGTTAGTTTGTCCTGCAGTAAACTGGACGAATCCATTGGTATTCGCAGGTATTGACTGAACAGAAAATGCTCCCGCATCCCACGCTGATGTGGTACCCGATTTCGCTATGGCATCACCGCTAGTGACGGTACCAACTAAGTTTGTCCACTGCGTAGTTGGGCCGGGTTGCTGCGTGAGTGAAATATTTTTAAAACTGGAGCTAAGGCTGTTAAAAGAACAGTCCACGAACATTTCACTGCCTGATGGCGCTGTTGAAGTATAAAGAACAACCCCATTCTTTTTATAAACGATTGAAGTGCCAATGCGCTCTACACGGAATATGTCGGAGGTAGTATAGGCTCCTAAACCAGAAACCTTTTGCGAACCATTCTCATAAACAGATAAATTTCCATTATACGGGTAAAGCGCATAGTTGATTGTAGTATAGCTGACGCCTCCATCTGCACTGGATAATCCCATCATCTTGGCTGTTGTAGTTTCACCAGCGGTAAATTCGACCCATCCATTTGTATTGGCTGGAATGGACTGAACAGAAAATGCACCAGTATCCCATGATCCACTGGTTCCTCCCGTCTTGGTCAGTGTGCTACCGCTGACGGTTACGTTTACCAGGTTTGTCCACTGTACAGGTGTAAATGACGACTCCGATGATAAGGACGTTTGCACCGTTTGCATTGTCCACTCCACGTGACCAAACTCGTCGTAGCTGTACCACGTCGTTGCATTAGCATTACTGGTGCGGGCAATTTGGCCGACAAGATTGTTTTGCGCGGTGTGAATCGCGTCAGCAACAAAATCCGAAGATGGCGTATCATATTGGATGAATGCTACATCCGCGCAATGTGAGTCACCCGTATATCCAGTTACTCCAACGTAACCAACATTGTCAACGATATTTAGAACACTATTGGGCGAGAGCGTTGTAACGTTGGCGGGATCAAACGCGAAATCTCCTGCCGTTGCAAAAGTATATTCACCTGATTCGATAAGCCTGCCCAGGTAATCGTAGTTGGTATAAGAAAATCTTTTGTCTCGTGCGTTGCGTTGCTCCTGGTTTTGGGAGAACCTGATTTTTCCATTAGTGCTATAGACGAAATAAGAGGTCCCTTCATCCGGCGAGGTTGTAGAGATCAACCTGCCTAGGTTGTCATAAACATAGGTAGTTGCAAAATTAGGCAGTGCCGTGCTGGATGTATTAACTCCGTTTGGAGTAACGGAGGCTACAAGCTGCCCGAGATCATTGTAAAAATTATAGCTCCAATAATCG
>Ga0206942_1053_pt1 | contig 35866 bp, 26 predicted proteins | sample Alteio_BWOrgHeat_6_FD_153253 | JGI IMG/M metagenome (GOLD analysis project Ga0206942, IMG submission 153253) | Enriched cells from forest soil in Barre Woods Harvard Forest LTER site, Petersham, Massachusetts, United States -... | ecosystem: Environmental > Terrestrial > Soil > Temperate forest > O... | reverse complement strand
CGGCGGCGCGGGAGGTTCGGTGCAGGCAACCCCTTCCGATACCGGCGATACCGCCCCGGATGCCAAAGCGGTGAAAGCGAAGAAGTGATAATTTGCGCTCAAGCGCCGCGCACGCCCTATCGGGCTAGCTGTCGCCCTCAATGGGCTCACTCGTTCGGGTCAAGCCCTCACTCGGGTAACTGAGTCATCAACAATGCCATTCGTTCTAAGAGCGCTCCCGACCATCGGGAGGGCGAGGGCTGCGCGCCGAGCGCAATTAAAATCACTCCACACCAAAATCCTTCTCAAACACATGCTGCTCCTCAACTATCTTCTGCAGCTTGGGATAATCAATCTTACCCGACCCCAGCAGCGGAATTTCCGCCACCACTAATTTGCGCGGCGAAGCAATATCCGCCAACCCATTCTTTTTGGCATACTCCTTAAACTCTGCCAAAGTTTTGCCCTTATCCGGCACCACCAGCACCAACTGCTCGCCCTTCTTCTCATCCTTGACCGAGACAACTGCGCTAGCAGCGCCCGGCCATAGCTTATGCGCGAATTCCTCCACCAGCGGCAGGCTCACCATTTCCCCGGCAACTTTGGCAAAACGCTTGGCGCGCCCCAGAATCGTCACATAACCATCCTCATCAATATCAACAATATCCCCGGTGCCATACCAGCCGTCCTTCGGCGGCTGCAACTGCCCCGGTTTATCGAGCTTGATGTAACCCATCATCACATTCGCCCCCTTCACCCACAACTCGCCACCCTTCTCTATGCCCTCAACTTTCTTCAATTTCCACTCCATTCCCGGCACGATTTTGCCGACCGTGCCGAATTTGGAAAACATCGGCGTATTGACCGACATGAACGGCGAAGTTTCCGTCACGCCATAACCTTCCATAATGCGGATGCCGAATTTATCCGCCCATAATTGCCGCGTCGAGGCTTTCAATTTCTCCGCCCCGGCAATCACATAACGCATGCTGAAAAAATCATATGGATGCGCCGCTTCGCCGTATTTGGCAAGGAAAGTATCGGTGCCGCATAATACAGTGGCGCGGATGGCGTAGGAAATTTCGGGGATAATATTATAATGCAGCGGCGTCGGGTAAAGGAAGGTCTTGAAGCCCAAAACCACCGGCAGCAATGTGCCGACCGTCAGCCCAAATGAGTGGAACATCGGCAGCACGTTCAAGGCAATATCATTCGGCGATAAATCAATAACCGAGCTGGCCTGCGCGATATTGGCGAGGAGATTACGGTGCGACAGCGCCACCCCTTTGGGCGTTCCTTCGGAGCCGGAAGTGAACAGCACCACGGCAATCCCTTGCGGGCTAGATTTTAGCGCCTTAGCAAAAGCCAGTTTCGGCATATGTGAAAGCGCCAGCGATTTTATTTTGGTGCCTGTAGTAATTTCCTTGGCGACATCTTCGAGATAAATTATCTCAACATTGTTAATCTGCTTCACCAGCTCTTCTAATCCGCCTTTCTTGATAAATAGCTTGGAAGTCAGAATCGTTTTTATCTCCGCCGTCTTGCAGGCATTGTTGATGTTCGCCGCGCCGCTGGAAAAATTTATCATCGCCGGAACTTTACCCAGATTATGCAGGGCAAAAAACGTCACCAGGTTGGCCACGCTATTGGGCAGCAGCACGCCGACATGCTCGCCTTTCACATGTTTCACCAGCCCACTCGAGAGCGCCTGCACCCGCGTAAACAACTGCCCGTAATTCATCGCCTTGCGGTTGATATCTTCCGCAATCACTTGTCTGCGCCCAAACTTCTCCGCCGACTCAATCACCTCCGCCAATATCGTCTTATCAACATCCGTCGCCGCAAACTGCGCTTCCGAAAGCATCCGCTCCAGCTTATTGGTAATATCCGTCCGCCGGTTTTTGCCGCTGTGTTTCGACTCCAGCTTAAACGGTGGCAAAATCGTAATCGTGATTTTCGGGAACCAGCGCTGGCGCACCTTGCCCTTCAGCCGCGAAACTTTAGAATATTGCGCCCCCTCGATATGCACCGGCAGCACCGTCGCCGCCGCCTTCTCAGCAATCATCCCGGCGCCGTCGAACACTTTCATTAAACTGCCCGTCACCGTAATCCGCCCTTCCGGGAAAATCACCACTTTGTTGTCTTTCTGCAAAAACTCAATCAGCGACTTCGCCGACATCGGGTTGGTCGGGTCCATGCGGAAAACATTGAACATCGGCAGCACCAGCCTGACAATTCCCATCTGGGCAATAATTGTGTTGATGGCAAAATTCGGCTTATCCGGCAAAAATGCCGCCAGCAAAGGCGGATCGAGGAATGACTGGTGGTTGGGCATAATCACCACCCGCTTGCCCGCCGCCTCATAATTCTCCAGCCCTTTAACTTCTACCCTAAAGAGCAATTTCAGGAGGCCGCGAAAGAGGAAAAACACTATTTTCATGCCGGTATCCTAGCCTATTTTCTTTACAATTTGCTTAATAAATAACGCATAACCGAGGTTTAGCATGGCGACAGCCAGGAATATGCCGTTAACGCTCACATGCGCCGCCAGCAAGGCTGAGACGCCAATTCCCGCCGCAACCATGAAGATGGAGTTATAAATATTATCCCCGCCAACCACCCGGCTGCGTGATTTTTCTTCGGCCTTAGTCTGGATTATGGCTTTGAGTGGCACAGTATAAATCCCGCCGAAAAACGAGATGCCGAATATGCCAACCAATATGCACAAATTGGCAATATGCGAAAAGAACTCCCGCGACGAAAACAAATGCGCCGCCACATATTCCCGCGCCGCCGCCACTTCCGCGCCTTTCAACAAACCCTGATGCAGCTGGTGGTCTTTGGCAATTACATCGGCGGCAGGCAGAACCGCAAAATGCGTCGCCGCCAGCATCAGCAACGTACAAACAGTTATCCCAACCAGCGCATATGGCGCATATTTGGCAGTAATCTCCCCCTGCAAAACCTTGGCGCAAGTTACCGAACCAACCGCAACCCCAATCGAAAACGTCGCCAGGAACACCGTGTAAACATCCGGCGTCGCAAATAAAACTTCGCGCCCGAAAGCCGGGAATTGCGACATGAACACCGAGCCAATCCCCCAAAACCACGACGTGCCCATGATGGCATAAAACACCGGTGGGTTGCCATGCACGATGCGCAAAACCTCGCCCGTGCTCGCCAATACATTGGGGTTAACCTTAAGCTCCGGCGAAGCCGCCCCGGCACGTGGGATGAACAGCGAAGAAATTATGCCCAGCGCCGAAATCACCACCAGCGAAACGCTGATATAGAGCGAAGTCTGCGGATTATTGAGGTCAATCAAATTGCCGAACTGCGTGCCGAGTATGCTGCCGAGCAAAATCGCCAGAAACGTCCCGCCCTCGATAAAGCCATTGCCGGTTATCAGCTCATCCTTATGCAAAAAATCCGGCAGTACCGAATATTTCATCGGTGAAAAAAACGTCGCCTGCAAACCCGCCGCAAACAACAGCCCCATCAGCAGGTGGACGTTGTTGGTGTAAAACCCGTAACCGGCAATAAGCATGACGAAAATCTCGAAACATTTCGTATAGCGCATCAGCGACGCCCGCTCATATTTATCCGCCAGCTCCCCCGCCAACCCTGAGAAAAATATATAAGGCGCAATCAGCAGCACGGCAGCAATGGTTGCCAGAATTTTCGGGTCAGCACCCAGCGCCTCGGCAGAAATAATTTTAAAAGTAATCAGCGTCACCAGCCCGTTGCGCATCAGGTTATCATTAAAGGCGCCGAAAAATTGTGTAATAAAAAGCGGGAAGAAACGACGACGGTAGAGGATATCGTATTTTGGTTTCATACCAAAATACTAATCCTCAAATCCCGAAAGTCCAAGATTCATTTATGTGGGTGAGATGCGCCGGGAATTTAATTTTTTAAAGCGGAGTGTGGCAGCGCCACATGAGCATTTACAAAATTCAATTCACAAGCAGATGCCCGCAGAAATGAATCTAGTGTCCCTGCTCAGGCGCCAGCACAGGCAACCCCGTTTCCTCAAAAGTATGGAACGGCGGCGGCGACGGCACTGTCCATTCCAGCGTATCTGCACCCTCGCCCCAATAATTTGCGCCAACTTTCTGCCCACGCGTGACAGTATAAATCGCCACCAGCACAAACCACAATGTCGCCGCCGCCGTTATAGCCGAACCAATCGAGGAGATGTGGTTCCACCCGGCATAGGCCTCGTTATAATCAACATAGCGGCGCGGCATGCCCTGCAGGCCGAGGAAATGCTGGGGGAAGAAAGTGACGTTGACGCCAATCATCATCAACCAGAAATGCAGCTTGCCCGCCCATTCCGGATAGGTGCGGCCGGAGATTTTGCCGATCCAGTAATAAAACCCGGCAAACATGCCAAACAGCGACCCCATCGACATTACATAATGGAAATGCGCGACGACGTAATAAGTATCATGCAGCACAAGGTCGAGCCCAGCATTGGCAAGCACCACGCCGGTAACGCCGCCGACGGTGAACAGGAACAAAAAGCCGAACACGAACAGCATCGGCGTTTTGAATTCCAGCGAACCGCCCCACATCGTCGCCAGCCATGAGAAGATTTTGACGCCCGTAGGTACCGCAATAATCAAGGTCGCAATCGTGAAATACGCCCGCGTATTAACATCCAAGCCGGTGGTGAACATATGATGCGCCCACACCGCAAAGCCAACAACGCCGATGCCGACCATGGCATAAACCATCGCCAGATAGCCAAAAATAGGTTTTTTGGAAAACGTCGAAACCACCTGCGAAATAATTCCGAATGACGGCAGGATGAGAATATAAACTTCCGGATGGCCGAAGAACCAGAACAAATGCTGGAATAAAATCGGGTCGCCGCCACGCGCCGGGTCAAAGAACGCGGTGCCGAAATTGCGGTCGGTCAAAAGCATCGTAATCGCGCCCGCTAATACTGGTAATGCCAATAACAGAAGGAAAGCGGTGACCAATATCGACCACACAAACAATGGCATCCGGTGCAGGTTCATGCCCTTGCAGCGCATGTTGAAAATGGTGACAATAAAATTAATCGCGCCCAAAATTGAGGAAGCCCCTGCCAGGTGCAGCGAGAAAATCGCCATATCCACCGCCGGGCCGGGATGCGACATGGTTTTGGAAAGCGGCGGATAAACCGTCCACCCCGTGCCCGCGCCTTCACCGACGAAAGCCGAGCCGAGCAGCAGCAGCAACGCCGGAATCAGCAGCCAGAAGCTGATATTGTTCAACCGCGGAAACGCCATATCCGGCGCGCCAATCATCAGCGGCACGAACCAATTGCCAAAACCGCCGACCAGCGCGGGCATCATCATGAAAAACACCATCACAAACGCATGCGCCGTGACCAGCACGTTATACCACTGGTGCTGCTGCTGCGCGGTTTGCCCCAGCATATAATGCACACCCGGCGCGTTCAGCTCTAACCGAATCCAGAACGAAAAAAACCCGCCGATGAGACCTGCGACGATGGAAAATATCAGGTACATCGTGCCGATATCCTTGTGGTTGGTCGAAAATAACCAGCGTTTAATCCCGTGCGGTGTATGGCCTGACATTATTTCTTACCTTCTTTTACCGGCGCTGCGGTCGCCGGCGGTTCATCATTTTTTAAATTTGGTTCCGCTTTCGGCGAAGTTGTCGCATCAGCATCACCGGCATTTTTACCCGGCGTCGAAGTCGAAACCGTCAACTCATTTGAAGCATAACCCGGCGTCCCCTGTTTGGAAACCACCCAGCGGTCAAATTCCTCCGGCGTCACGCCGATAATTTTGATAGGCATAAACGCATGGTCAACCCCGCATAACTGGTAACATTCGCCGTAATAAATCCCCGGCTGCTCAATCCGTATCCAGCCTTCATTAATCCGCCCCGGCATCGCATCGCGTTTGAAACTGAGTCCCGGCACGCCCCATGAGTGAATCACGCCGAGCGGGTCGGCCGTCACCAGCACGCGCACGGTTTTGCCTACGGGGAGAACCAGCGGGTCATCAACTTCCATCAGGCGGCGCTGCCCCGGCAGGAGCTTATCTTCCGGAATCACCCGGCTCTCGAATTCCTTCACTTTCTGGTCAGGCAGCTCATAGCTCCAATACCACTGGTAACCCACGACTTTCAGCGTCATATCCGCTTTTTCGGTGCGGTCGGCGTAATAAAGCAGTTTGATGGAGGGGATGACGATGGCGATGACGACGATAATCGGGATAGTCGTCCAGATAATTTCGAGCAGCGTATTATGCGCCGTCTTGCTCGGCACCGGGTTGCGCTTGTGGTGGAAGCGGATGATGATGTAGGTAATCAGCGACAGCACCACCAGCGTGATAATCGCGATGATATAAGTGATGTAGGTGTTGAACACATGCATATGGTGCGACAGCGGCGTCACATCCGGCTGAAAATCCCACCCCCAGTTATGCGGCGCGCCGATGACATTGGTGACGGAAGGCATAAACGCCGCCGGTGCGGCGGGCGCAGGTGGTGCCGCAGTTTTAGCCACCGGAGCAGCATCGGCGCTGAAACCCGCCAAAACCGCGACAACAAAAAACAACCAGAATTTTTTCATGATTTAGGACTTATAATGAATACCCGCCCGAGAATCTAGTGCGAAGTGCGGGAATTGTAAATGGCGGAAATTAATTGCCCACAATGTGATAAAAGCGCCAGCCCCGACCGCCTTCAGCAGCTAGCGGGTATAACGATTTATGCGGGACAGATGCGCCGGGATTTTTTATTTACGAATACCGGAGTGTAGCAGCGCTACATGAGGATTTCGGAAATAAAAACATCCCAAGCAGATGCCCGTAGAAATCATTATACGCTGTAATACATCACAAACTCAATCGGATGCGGCGCTGTTTCGTAGGTCAGCAGCTCCTCCATCTTCAAATCCATATAGGCATCAATCTGGTCGTCGCTGAATACATCACCCTTCTTCAAAAACGCGCGGTCTTTGTCGAGTGATTCCAGCGCCTCGCGCAAACTTCCGCACACCGTCGGTACGTCTTTCAGCTCTTCCGGCGGCAAATCATAAAGGTTTTTATCCATCGCCTCGCCCGGGTGGATCTTGTTTTCAATCCCGTCCAGCCCCGCCATCATCATCGCCGCGAAAGCGTAATACGGGTTGGAAGTCGCATCCGGGAAGCGCACCTCGATGCGTTTGCCTTTCGGTGAGGCAACATATGGAATCCTAATCGAAGCCGAGCGGTTGCGCGCGGAATATGCCAGCAGCACCGGCGCTTCATAGCCCGGCACCAGGCGCTTGTAGCTGTTGGTGGACGGGTTGGTGAAAGCGTTCAAGGCTTTCGCGTGTTTGATAATGCCGCCGATGTAATAAAGCGCCGTCTCCGACAAATCCGCATAACCATTACCGGCGAAAAGCGGCTTGCCGCCTTTCCACAAGCTCTGGTGGACATGCATGCCTGAGCCGTTATCGCCAAAAATCGGCTTCGGCATGAAGGTCGCGGTTTTACCGTAGCTATGCGCGACGTTGTGCACGCAATATTTGTAAATCTGCAAATTATCAGCCGTGCGCGTCATCGTCGAAAACTCGAATCCCAACTCGCATTGCGAAGGCGCAACTTCGTGGTGGTGCAAGACAGCTTTCAAGCCCATCTGCTCCATCATCAAAATCATCTCGGCGCGGATATCGTTCAAGCTGTCCACCGGCTGCACCGGGAAATAGCCGCCCTTGGTGCGCGGGCGGTGGCCGTGGTTGCCGCCCTCAAAATCCTCATCCGAACTCTCAGGGTCTTCCACCGAAGTCACTTTGTAAAATGACTTGGTCTGGTTGGTCTTGAATTTCACGTCGTCAAACACAAAAAACTCAGCTTCGGGGCCAAAATAGGCGGTGTCGCCGATGCCGGTATATTTCAAATATTCCTCAGCCCGTTTGGCGGTAGAGCGCGGGTCGCGGATATAACCCTGCCCGGTCGAAGGCTCAATAACGTCGCAGAATAAAATCAAAGTTTTCTGCACCGTGAACGGGTCAAGCACCGCCGTGCCTGCATCCGGCATCAGAATCATGTCAGATTCGTTGATGCCCTTCCAGCCCGAGATTGAGGAACCGTCAAACATGATGCCGTCAGCGAAACTGTCATCATTGACGAATGAGGCGCGGTATGAAGTGTGGTGCGTCTTGCCGCGCGGGTCGGTGAAGCGGAAATCGACGAATTCGACCTCCTCTTTCTTGATTAAATCAAGCACGCCCCGAGGATTTAAATTCGCGTCCAGTTTGCCCGTGGATTTGTTTGCCGCCACCATATTATTTTCCCAGAAGTTTAAATTCTTGAGCCGGAAGTTAATTTGTAGGCAGGTTTTTGTCAACGCCAAAAAAATTTGGGAGAGCGCCGCTTAGATACCGGACTTTAGGGTACTGAAAGTATTTAACTCTAAAATATTGGCTGTATCCGCACAGCCATTGATACAGTCATTGATATTTATCATATATTGGAATATCCGGATATTCCAATATATTCTCTTGACACCAAGACAACTCCCGCTAATTATAGATTCATGGATTATAGCAAGCACAACAGGATGCTGGCGGTTTTCAAAGCGCTGGCAAATACCAACCGCATAAATATATTAAAAGCAATCGCACATTCTCCGGCCGGTTCCCTGACCGTCAATGAAATAGCGCAAGAGCTAAACCTGGCGCAGCCGAAAATATCTGACCATTTAAAATTAATGCGGATAAACCGGATCGTAAGAGCCAGGCAGAATGGCACAAAAATGAATTATTTCATCAAAGACCCAATTGTGCCTAAACTGATCAAAATGCTCGAATAGATAACAGATAATTAAGCGCTGAAGTCGGCGGCAGTTTTTTCTTTTTCTTCTTCTGCCTTAACCCTCTCCGCCGCTTTCGGCGCGCCGATCGGCAGTGACAGCTCCTGGTCAATCTTGTCCCAGGCGTCGCGCATCATTTTGACTTCCGCGATAATCCCGTCGCAATCGCTCAAGCTGTTGCTGCGGTTTAAGCCCATTATGCGCAGGTCGATGGCGAAATAATAATTGCCGAGCATGTGCGAAATTTCGCCGCCCTTGGCATAATCCAGCGACAGGTTCAGGCCCGAGATGATGTTCCCGGCTTTCACCAGCAAATTATAGCGGTCGTTGATGCGCTTTTCTTCAATCGCTACCTTGGCCTGCTGCAAATAGCTGATTATCGCATCATACAGCATCACCAGCTGCCGCGTTTTCTGCACGGTCAAGTTCGCCGCTTTGTAAGACGCCAATTGCTGTGAATAGGTCATTTCCGCAAATCCTTTACCACTGGGAAAAGGTTAGCAGGGTTAGCTTAAAATTTTGTTAAATTTATCAGAATTGCGCTCAAGCGCCGCTCTAAGTAAGCTTTTCGGCCTCAATGGCCTTGCCCTTCGCGGTGCTCGGGATACTAAGACATTATCTTTGGCGTGTTCTAAGGTCGTCTCCGAGGGCAAAGCCCGAAGGCAAGGCCAAGGGCCGGTTAGCTAGCCCGATAGGGCGTGCGCGGCGCTTGAGCGCAATTAAAACAATTTCGCTAAAACATCCAGCCCATCGCGGAATTTGGTAAGTTCCAGCGTGTTTTGCCTTGCCTGGCTTTCCGAAAATAATGCCACCTGCTTCAAAAACCGCGGCATATGGTTAAAGACGGTTATGTTCATGACAATCTTCAATGCCCCCGCCTGCCGCAATTTCTCTACCGCCATCGCATATTCCTTTTCCCTTTCCGCCTGCCACGCCTCGTCATTAGTGCCAATTTCGCGGCCGTAATAAGCGTCGAGGTTGATGGCGGAAACGCCGGGCGCGCCGAACCTCAGCGTATAAAGCCAGCGGAAATGCAGGGCGCTGGAATATTGCTCCGGACTGATAATTTCCTTGTCCTTGCAAATATCTATCGGCTCCCGCGTCAGGCCTTTGGCGCGCTTCGCCTGCAGCTCCGCCGTCCCCAAATCCTTCTCCTCGCGCCCTTTGGCCGCTCCCTGCCCCTTCGGCCGCCCGCGCTTTGATGTAAAACCCATATATCTCCCCTGATTTAATTATTTAATCGCCGCTTTTTTTAGGAAGTTTCTTACTTATGCGGTCGGAATAATCCCGCCTGATGGTGCGGAAGTTGAAGCCGTCAATGATTTCCTCGCCCCTTTCCCGCACTTCCCTGACCAGCGCCAAAATCCGCGACGGCTGCAAATCGGCAAGCTGGCAGACATATTCAAAATCACTCTCGCCGTCACCGCGGCTATTGGCAGCAAACCAGGCCAGGCCTTCGGCGCGGGTCAGGCGGCGGTTGTGGTTGCCTTCGCTGCCCGATATATCATACAGCGCCTGGACTATCACCGAGCGCCATAATATGATGCACAGGTCGGTTTCGCTCTCATGGATGGGGGTGCCGGCACGCGGCGTAACGACCGGGTTTTCGCGCAGCCGGTGCTTGAACTTCCTTTTGCGCGGCGGCGGCAGGCCGACGGCGCTGAACTTCCTTTCAATGTATTTTCTTTCTATCCGGACAACGAGGTTATCATTATTGACCAAGCTTATTTCTTCTTCGTCCCAGACCATTTCAAGCAGCATTTTTCCCCTCAAATTTTAAAGCGTTAGTTAAATAAGCCGTCAATTTATACAACCTATGATAGTTTATATTGACAGTATTTAAGACAAATCATAAAACACCATATATTGGTTAAAAAAACGTTAAGACCCTTGGAATATTTGGGTTTCCGGTATAAAATACATTCTAATACGCAGTAGTTTTTTCTATCAGAAGTTGTATAGCGGAAATTTTATCCGGATATATCGCATTAGGCAAATTAGCCTGTGAAAATATTTTTATGGTCGCAAATAAGTCACGCTTATGCCAGTGGCCGCAAGTAATTCCTTGACAGCAAATTATTCCTGGGCTAAAAGGCGCGGCTCACATAAATACTCCACAACAAATATAAAGTACAAAAATCATGGCTGTAAAAATCAGGCTCACCCGCGGCGGATCCAAAAACCGCCCTTACTACACGATCATCGCCACTGATTCCCGCTCCGCGCGCGACGGCAAGTTCCTCGAAAAACTCGGCAGCTACAACCCGACCCTGCCCAAAGATTCGGCCGAGCGTTTCAAGTTCAATTCCGACCGCGTCAAACATTGGCTCGACAACGGCGCCCAAGCCTCTGATTTAGTTGCCCGTTACTTGGTAAAAGCCGGCCTGCTTAAAGATTCCAAAAAAACCCTGGCGCTCCGCGACAAAGCCAAGCTCCGCCAGCAAGCCGCAAAACAAGAGGCCGCCAAAAAAGCCGCTGAAGAAGCCAAAGCCGCCGAGGCCGCCGCAACTCCTCCCGCTCCCGCCGCCGAAGCTCCCGCCGCATAACACTTGCCAGCAAATCCCTTCTATTCTATACCTCGCCCGGGCGGGTTATAAATTGCGCTAGTGCGTCAGCGAAAATGCCGCTTTTCGTAGAGTCGTAGCGGAGCGTACATAAGTACGTGAGCAACGGAAGCTATGAAAAGCGGCATTTGCAGCAAGCACTAGTAGCAATCAGTGACCCGTGCGGCACCCGTGGCACAACTGGATAGCGCGTCGCCCTCCGAAGGCGAAGGTTATGGGTTCGAATCCCGTCGGGTGCACCAATCCTCCCTCTCGTTACTATTTTGTTGTAGAAGCCTGAATGGGAGCGTCTTTGGAATGATTCCAAATCCTTTTTCACGGTTATAAGCAATCTTATCGGCGAAAACTAACCGTAGAGTGCCGCGCTTTTGCTCAAAGTTTCCTTGCTCCCAAAGCTGGTAAGGGTTTTGCCATGAAGTCGGTAAAACGCGGTGCACGAGTGAATACAATCAGCCCTGGTATAATTATTACGTCATTAGCCAAGAATGAACTGAATGGGCCGCGCAGTGCTGGTTATCGAAACATGATAGAAAAATGTGCAGCAGGAAAAGCTGGAACGCTTAGATGATGTAGGAAATTTAGCTGCTTTACTTAATGGGGCCGGACGGTACATTTATCACCGGCAGCGATTTTCTCATAGATGGCGGGTAACCGCGGCTTATTGGTTCGGTGAGTTGGCTATAAAATGATTAAATTACATCAGTTATGCTTAATCCTTCAATCGATAACCAATTCCCGTTTCGGTAATAATAAATTTTGGGTTCATCGCATCATCGCCTAATTTTTGTCTCAAGTGCTGCATGTAGATTCTTAAATAGTGCCCCTGTTCATTTGAGCGCTTGCCCCAAACTTCTTTTAGTAGCTGGCCATGCGTCACTACCTTACCGGAGTGTTTCACCATTACCGCGAGCAAATTATATTCAGTAGGCGTTAGTTTGATTTCCTTAGCATCAACAGTTACTACACGCTTATCCATATCAACTTTTAAACCGTTCACTTCGAATATGGGATTAGCTTGTAGTTCTGTATTAAGTGCATGGCGCAACGCAACTTTTACTCGCGCCAGCAATTCCGCCGTGCCAAAAGGTTTGGTGAGATAATCATCAGCGCCGGATTCCAGCGCATCAACCTTTGTTTGCTCCTGGCCACGTGCGGAGAGGACAATTACCGGCAATTGGCTCCAGCCACGCAGATCTTTTAATAGCTCAAGTCCATCCATATCGGGAAGGCCGAGATCAAGAATTAATAGGTCTGGTGGACGTATTGTTAAATTCTTAATTGCATCGCGACCGGTGTCGGTTTCACTAACTTCGTAACCGTGGCTGGACAAAGCTGCTTTCAGGAATTTGCGGATTTGCGGCTCGTCATCGACGATAAATATGCGGGCTCCGGTCATGAAGCCTCCTCTAGTTGCGGTTCAACGCCGAGAGGCAGGGTGATAGTAAAGAGTGAGCCATGACCTGTGTTGTGAGCATTTATCGTGCCGTCGTGGGCGCGTACGATGCCGCGACAAATCGCCAGACCAAGTCCTGTGCCGCGGCGTTGTTTGGAGTCTTTACCGGCGGTGATAAACTTATCGAAGATTTTATCTTCTTCGCCTGCCGGAATGCCTGGCCCGTTATCTTCAACTTTTATTTGCATCAGATTTTTACGATAAATATTTACTGACAGCGCAATCCTGGAATCTTTCGGCGTATATTTGACTGCATTTTCGAGCAGGTTCACGATCACTTGCTCCATCAATAACCCATCGACCCAGATTGCAGGTAAGTTCGCTTCCAGCTTGGTTTCCACATGCCGGGCGCCAAGCATTGGATCAATCGCTTTTAGAGCATTGCCAATCATTTCTTCGGCAAAATAATAATCCTGGTTCAATTTGAGTTTACCTGATTCCAGCAATGTAATATCGAGAAGATTACTGACGATGCGTTCCAGACGCGCTACTTCATCATGCGCTGAAACCAGCAATTCCTTTTTTGTTGCGGCATTTAGTTTGATATCGTCCATCAATAAACTACTGATTACACCTTTGATTGAAGAGAGGGGCGTGCGCAGGTCATGGGAAACGGAGCTCAGCAGAGTATTACGCAGCTTTTCACTTTCCGCTTCGACTTTGCGTTGCTCGGCTAAATCAGCAATGCTTGCGCGTTCTAATGCGGATGTTGCCAGTATGGCAAAAGTTTCCAGTAGATCTTTTTCATCACTGCTTAAAGGCTTCTCTGCCTCGCGAACGATCAGGCCAATCACGCCTATAGCGCCAACAGAGCCGCTCAGAGGCAGATAATAGCCGCGCGCGCTCGGCATGCTTTTTGTACCGATTCCGGCAGCTTGTTTATTGGCATAAACCCAGCGTGCAACGCTTTCTTCCTTCACTTCTGCCTTTAAGTCCGGGTGCGTTGCCAGTTCAAGATTGCCATCATTGTCAGGCAGCCACAATGTTGCAATACCGTCCATTGCTTGCTCCAAATGCTTGGCGATAACTAGGATAAGGTTTTTACGCCCACGCGTGGCCGCCAGCTCATGCGACATTGAATAGAGTGCGGAAGTGTTGCGCTCTTTGCGGCGGAAAAAGCGGCTTTGCGCCTGGAGTTTGGAAGTTTGCGAACCGACAGTGATGCTGGCAACGAGAAGCATAAACAAGGTGACAATGTCACGCGATTCGTAAACGTTGAAACTGTAATAGGGTTGGGTAAAAAAGAAGTTGAAGCTAAGTACACCAAGTATGGAAGCAAAGCTGGAAACGGCCCAGCCAAAGCGCGAGGCTAGGATGAGAACGGCAACGAGGTAAAGAATAACAACACTATCATGGCTAATTGTGTCGCGTAAGGGCAGTCCAAGCAATGTAACGGCGGTAACTGCTAATGCGGCCGTTAAGTAGCCTTTCCAGTTACGGGCTGTAGTTTGAGTTTCTTTCAAAGTAACCGGCGGCGCGATTTCATCGCCGGTGATGACGTAAACATCTATATCTCCGCTCTGGCGGATTAAATCATTGACCAGAGAACCTTGAAAAATCTCGCGCCAGTGGGATTTGGTCGGCTTACCGGCAATAATTTTGGTTACGTTATTTTTGCGGGCATAATCAATAATCGCAGTGGAAGCGGTGTCGCCGCGGATAATTTCGGTTTTGGCGCCAAGCTCTTCGGCCATACGTAAGTTGCGCTCCAGCTTGGCTTGGGCTTCCCGGCCAAGATTATAATGCCGCGCATTTTCAACATAAACCGCTACCCAACTAGCGCGTAGAGAAGAAGCCAGGCGTTTAGTGGCTCGCAATAAGCGAGGGGATAGATCGCCGGCGCCGATGCACACTGCCAGCTTTTCGGAGGCCCGACGCTGCTGTTGCATATAGCGGGAATAAATATCGGTCTGCGCGTCAACCCGTTCGGCAGTACGGCGTAAGGCTAATTCACGTAGGGCAAGTAAATTTTCTTTGCGGAAGAAGTTTTCGGCCGCGCGTTTCTTACCGAGATCAGTGATATAAACTTTGCCCTCTTTCAAACGCTCCAATAATTCGTCGGAAGGAATATCGACTAATGTAATATCATTAACGCTATCGAATATTGCATCTGGAATAGTTTCTTTGACGCGAATGCCGGTGATACCGGCGACGATGTCATTCAATGACTCCAAATGTTGGACATTTAGAGTTGTATAAACATCAATGCCGGCGTTGAGCAGTTCTTCAATATCCATCCAGCGCTTAGGATGGCGTGAACCTGGCGCATTGGAATGAGCAAATTCATCAACGGCAATTATCTGCGGCTTGGCCTTTAGCGCAGCTTCCAGATCAAACTCTTTTAAACTTATGCCGCGATGTGTTGTTTCAATTAATGGCAGTTTTAAAAGATTTTTTGCCACTTCCTCTGTTTCAGTACGGCCATGAGTTTCGACTATGCCGACCAACACTTTTACACCATCATCCTGTTTCTCCCGAAGGGCCGAAAGCATCGCGTAAGTTTTACCAACACCGGCGCATGCACCGAAAAAAACCTTTAAACGTCCCTGCTTGCCGTAATCATTTTCAGAATTTGCGGCTTTCAGCAACTCATCAGGGTTTGGGCGCTCATAATCCATGTATATATCTTATTCTTAGAATCGATAGGCTGCACCTACGAAATAGTTAACTTGATTAAAAATGAATGACGATATCCATCGCCCCCAGCATTGTGTAATTTTTGGTGGGAGCAATGCCCCTGTTGGAATTACCGTTAAATGCATCTCTATCAATAGATTTGTCATAATCAATTTCCGGACGCAGTTCGATTTGCGGCGATAGCCAGTGCTGCCAGCCGACGCCGAAATTGGCATAGCGGGTTTTGACCCCGGTGCGCTGCCCTTCCTGGTCATCATAGAATTCGGGGCGGAAGGAAATATTATCCAGCGGTGTTACCTGATAGTTTATATAAGCCACCGTGCCAATCGCGCTCGCGGTACAGGTAAGGTCGGAGCTGTTTTTACATTGCGCGGCGTTCGGCGCGTTGGCGCGCATAAATTCCGGGGAGAAAGGCGTGCCGCCATTGGCGACGGCCGCGGCCGCTACCGGATTATTCAGGTTCGGTACATTTCTTTGGTGAAGGTCATAGGTCTCAAAAGAGAGATGCCACTGGTCATTGAATTTATGGTAATAGGTAAACCCATACCACTGAAGATTATTATAGCCCCAGGTGCCGCTGTTGATGCCGTCCATGCATGGGTAAATATCGTCATTGCCGTTATTCCAGGTATAGCGGGCGCAGGCGACAAGCGATGGCTGGTTGCCCGGATCTTTCTTGAAACGCGAATCAGGATATAGCGGATTTGGGAATGGGTTCCGTTCCGTCTTGCCCGCATTCCAGATAGCTGTTTCAGTGCCGTCTACCACACCTAGTTGCAGCATGAGATTTTTGGTAAGGGATAAACTGCCCACTATGCCTTCATTTGTGTAGTTATCAAAGCTGTAGGTCATCGAATGGGAATACATATAATTATTCGGGGCAAGCTGCGCTTCGATATCCGGAATTGATATATAGCGTCCGGCGCGCAGCACTAAACCTTCACTGACATTTGGAATATATAACTCGCCATATTCCATCGGGAAATCATAACCGTTGATATGGTTGTCCTTCAAAAGCTGGTTACTGGCGATGCCGTAGGCGGTTGTGTAGCGGTAATTCTCGCCATATAAGCCGGAAAGCCGCATGCCCCAGTCAATATGATCCGTCTGCACGGTGTCGGGAAGACGGTCTATATATATAACGCTCTGGTCAAGCTGTACTGTGTTCGGGGTATACATATAAGCCATCGGCGCATTGCCGCCCGGCTTGGTCGAGTTGCTGCTGATATTAAAACCGGGATCAACCCAGCCATAAATCTGGATATGGTTATCCTCTAGCCATTGGCCGCTGGAGGTATTGGCGATTGCTGTCATCAACGGGCTATCCACTGAGTTAGGACGGGTAACACCGATTGGAGTAGCAGCACCATACGGCCACTCGGTGAACGGCATTGGTGGTGTTGATTGCGGCGTCGCCGACCAGCCATCACGATGGGAAGATGGCGCATTGGGGTCAGAAGGCGCCGCCGCATGGCCCATTTCAAGGCTGTAATAATTAATAAAGCGATTGAAGACATTATCGCCTAAATAAACATCAAGGCATTTATAGTCGGTGTAAGGGTCGCAGGCCGCAGTCTTAGAGGCAGAAGTGTTTCCCGGTTGTGCTGCCGGATCAGCAAAGGCAGAGCTTATTGCAGCTATATTAGTGACTATGAAAACCACAGCTAATAATTTTTTCATATCTTACCATCCAATGCGAGGTTGAGTTTTAAGACATTTACACATCGCTCACCCAATACGCCGAACTGACGATTTTCTGTATATTGCGCGACTATTTCTCTTACATAATCCAGGCCTAGGCCCCGGGCTTTAGCGACGCGACTGATTTGATATTCCGCCGCTTCTACACTGATATGCGGGTCAAGCCCGCTGCCTGATGAGGTGACCAAATCTACAGGAATTAGCGTATTATTATTTGGGTCAGCTTTCTTTAACGCATCGATTCTTGCTTTAACTTCATCAAGTAATGCCGGATTGTTCGCACCGAGATTTGAACCGCTTGAGGAAGCTGCATTATAAGCATAAGGCGAAGTTGCCGAAATTCTGCCCCAGAAATATTTGTTTTGGGTGAAATTCTGGCCAATCAATTCAGAGCCAAGAGCCTTACCGTCCTTGCCGATTATCAAACCGGCATGGGTTTGTTTGGTGAATAGATTCTGCACAATTTCGGTACAAATTGCCGGGTATATAGCGCCGAAAACAATTGTCAGCACAGCCAGGAAAACCAATGTCGGGTGTAATGCTTCTTTCATACCAGTCCCATGAATTTGAGGATAACGTCAATAATTTTGATGCCGATGAAGGGCACAATTATACCGCCAAGACCGTAAACAAGCGCATGATAGCGAAGCACTGCATCAGCCCCAACAGCGCGATATTTCACACCTTTCAGAGCTAGTGGAATCAAGAATACGATGATGACGGCATTGAAGATGACAGCAGATAAAATAGCGCTGCTTGGCGAAGTCAGGCCCATAATGTTCAGTCTCATCAGCACGGGATAGGTAGTAGCAAAACTGGCCGGTATGATTGCGAAATATTTGGCTACGTCATTGGCAATCGAGAAAGTGGTCAGCGCCCCGCGGGTCATCAGCAACTGTTTTCCGATTTCAACAATTTCGATCAGCTTGGTCGGATCGGAATCCAGATCAATCATATTTCCGGCTTCTTTGGCGGCCTGTGTGCCGGAGTTCATAACTACCGCTACATCTGATTGGGCGAGCGCTGGGGCATCATTAGTGCCATCGCCAACCATTGCCACCAGTTCACCATTGGTTTGCTTCTCACGGATGAGTTTCAGCTTATCTTCGGGTTTGGCCTGGGCGATAAAATTATCAACACCGGCCTCAACCGCAATTGCCGCCGCTGTCAGCGGGTTATCGCCGGTAATCATAACGCTCTTAATACCCATACGGCGCAATGATTCTAAGCGTTCCTTGATGCCGCGCTTAACTACGTCTTTTAGATGCACAACGCCCAACACTCTGGCGTTATCGCAAACGATCAACGGAGTGCCGCCAGTTCTGGCGATCTGTTCAGTGGCTTGTTTTACATCAGTTGGGAATATAGCTTTCAGTGATTTGATATGCGCTTCTATCGCGTCACCTGCGCCTTTGAGAATTTGACGGCCGTCAAATCTAATACCGCTAAACCGCGTCTCGGCTTTGAAAGGGATATAAGTTATATCGCCGCTGATTTTCTTCTCCACAACCTGATATTTCTCATGTGCGAGGACGACGATGCTTTTACCTTCCGGTGTATCATCGGCAAGTGAAGATAACAGCGCCGCTTCTGCCAACTCATTTATGTTCACATCTTTGGCCGGAACAAAATTAACCGCCTGCCGGTTGCCGTAAGTGATAGTGCCGGTTTTATCGAGTAGAAGGATATTGATGTCACCCGCAGCTTCCACCGCGCGGCCCGACATAGCAATTACATTGGCCTTCATCAAGCGGTTCATGCCTGCAATACCAATTGCGGAAAGCAGGCCGCCAATAGTAGTTGGCGCAAGGCAAACGAGGAGTGAAACTAGGATGGTAATGGAAACCACAGTACCGCTTCCGGCTTTTTCAACCCCATACATGGAAAACGGCATCAGCGAAACGCAGACGATTAAGAATATTAGCGTCATCGCCGCCAGCAAAATGCCGAGCGCGATTTCATTAGGGGTTTTTTGGCGTTTTGCGCCTTCAACCAGGCTTATCATCTTATCCAGAAACGCCTCGCCGGGATTGGCGGTGATTTTGATGACCAGCCAGTCGGAAAGTACCCGCGTGCCACCGGTAACGGAATCACGGTCGCCGCCGGATTCACGGATAACGGGCGCTGATTCACCAGTGATGGCGCTTTCATCTACAGAGGCGACGCCTTCAATAACCTGGCCGTCGCCGGGTATGAAGTCTCCGGTCTCGATTAGGATAATATCTCCCATCCGCAAGTCGGTGGCGGCAATGGAAGTATATTTCTCGCGGTTCTTGGCGCTGGATAATTTTTTGGCGGTTATATCACGGCGTGAGGCTTTCAAAGACTCGGCTTGGGCTTTGCCACGGCCTTCTGCCATGCTTTCGGCGAAATTAGCAAATAAAACTGTAAACCATAACCATACAGAAATTTCAAGAACGAACCATGAATGTTCTTTTATGAAAATAATACTGGTGAGAATACTGCCGACATAAACCACGAACATCACCGGATTGCGCAATTGCGTTTTCGGATTCAGTTTCGTGAACGTAGATTTTATCGCCTGCAAATAATTGGTTGAGTAAGTTTTTTCCATATTACTTCGCAAATAAATTCAAATGCTCAATCACCGGCCCAAGTGCCAACGCAGGAAGGAATGTCAGCACGCCGACCATAATCACGACGCCGACGAGGAAACCGATAAATAATGGCGTATGTGTTGAGAGTGTACCGGCTGAAACCGGCGTTGGAGTTTTATTGGCCATGCTTCCGGCAATTGCCAGCACGGGAATAATCACCCAGAAACGGCCGAATAACATACAGATGCCAAGCGCGATATTATAGAAAGGCGTATTGGCCGAGAGACCTGCAAAAGCACTGCCATTATTATTGGCGGCGCTGGTGAAAGCATATAGAATTTCCGAGAAGCCCTGCGCGCCCGGGTTGGCGATACCGGCCTTGCCCGCCTCAAGCATAACGCCAAGCGAAGTGCCGAGCAAAACCATGAATGGCGGGACAAGAATAGCGATGGAAGCCATTTTCATTTCAAAAGCACCAATCTTTTTACCCAAATATTCCGGTGTACGGCCAACCATTAATCCGGCAATGAAGACGGTGATAATTACAAATATCAGCATCCCATAAAGCCCGGAACCGACGCCGCCATAAATGACTTCACCAAATTTCATCAACAGCATCGGCACCAAACCGCCCATCGGCATGAACGAATCATGCATCGAATTGACCGAACCGTTTGAAGCCGCCGTCGTTGCCGCCGCCCACAGGGCCGAGTTGGCAATGCCAAAACGCTGCTCCTTGCCTTCCATATTGCCGCCGCTTAAATCAACACCAAGCGCCGCAAAATGCGGATTTCCCATCTGCTCCTGCGCCACGCAGAAAAACATCAGCGGCACGAAAATTACCGTCATCGCCACCAGCACCGCCCAGCCCTGGCGGCGGTCACCGATCATTACGCCGTATGTATAACAAAGAGCGGCGGGGATCATTAGGATTGCCAGCATTTCCAGAAAGTTGGACAATGGCGTTGGATTTTCCAGCGGATGTGCCGAGTTCACGTTATAAAAACCGCCGCCATTTGTGCCCAATTGCTTAATCGCAATCTGCGAAGCTGCGGGTCCGACTGCGATAGTCTGTTCAGTAATAGTTTCAGCTTTTTGGGTAACTACGCCCTTATCATCTTTCTTTTCCTCCAATTGAACCGATTCCAGCAACGGCACTTTTTCATAATGTGAAAACGTCTGAACCACACCTTGCGAGGAGAGCAATATTGTCCACAACAACGAGAGCGGCAAGAGTATATATAAACTGCCGCGCAGCATATCGATCCAGAAATTGCCAATTTCTTGAGTATTCTTGCGCGCTAATCCACGTATGAATGCAATTAGCACGGCCATGCCGACGGCAGCGGAGGCAAAGTTTTGCATGGTGAGGCCAACCATCTGGCTAAAATATGAAAGGGTTGATTCGCCGCCATAGGATTGCCAGTTAGTATTGGTAACGAAACTGACAGATGTGTTGAAAGCCAGATCGGGAGTTAGATCAGCCATATTTTCCGGATTGAGCGGAAATAGCGATTGCCAGCGCAGGATGCAATATAGAAGAATGAAACTGCCGAGACTGAATATAAGCACGGAGAATAAATATTTCTTCCAGTTCATCTCGGTGTTATTCGGATTAAGTCCCGCCAGCTTATATATAAAATCTTCCAGCGGGCGCAGAAACAAAACTTGGTTGCTATAGACGCGTGCCATATAACTGCCAAGCGGCTTCACCAGCGCGAAGAGGACTGCAAAGTAAATTGCTATCTGTAATAGTCCGTTACCGGTAATCATGGAAATATCTCCGGCTTAACCAGTGCAATCACCAGATATATAAAAACCGCAGCAGCGACAATTCCGGCAAAGACCAGCATTAGCCCATCTCCTTTAACTTGCCGCAGAATTTTGCCAGCAATGCGCTAAGCGCGAAAAATGCAGTACTGAGTAATAAATAAATTAAATCCATAGACTGATTGTCTAAGATTCGATGTAGCGAAAGTGTAAAAATTATGGATTTGGTGTAAAAAAATTTATATAACAGCTAGCGCGAAAACACCGGTTCGAGCCCCGCAAAATCCAAATGGCGTTGGTATAATTGTTGGTATATCACCAAAATCGAACTGACTTATTTCATATATAACAATTAGCTATTTGTCAGAACGATATTGAATCATATAACAATGGTATATCTAAGTTATGGAGATAACTTTTAAATCAAAATCACCAGGTTTCTATAGAGGTATTCTGCGTTACTGCGCAAAGAAGCAAGCTTGATTACGGCATTCAAGAAGCTTTTAGAAATTTAGGCAATGCAAATACCCAAAGCTCTCGCTCCGGCCTGGCGATCCGGCCTTCGACGCCGGTACCTCAATTTCCCGTCCGGAGACTTGCGACCCACGCTTAAGTTGTTGCGTGGGTCGCAGCCGTTATGTTTTAAACAAGGGCGTAGGCGCTATGCCGGTACCGGATAGTTAGAAATCGTATCTGACGCGGAGCATGCCTGAATTATCGTCGTAGTCTTTCTTGACCTGGTAATCATAATCAGCACTGACAGTTACGCTGTTATGGCTGATAAGGTCGATGCTGCCGCCAACGTCAAGGCCGCCCTGCTGGGCATCCGCGCCTTCAGTTTTGAAGCTGGTGCTGGTGCCGTTGAAGGTGGAGTTGGTGACCTGGTTGTCGCCGATTACGTCATAGCCGTAAGAAGCCCGAATTTCCGGTCTGATTTTCATGTCGTCAGACTTGAAAGTATAGCCGGCTTTAACGCCAACCCGCGGTTCAAGGACATCTACGCTGTCATTGCTGACATGCATGTCCAGGGCACCGGCGCCGCTTTCGTTATAATCATCGAAATTGCTGTGGGCATAAGTCACGTTTACAGTCGGTGTGATGTCGATATTGGTTTGCGGTACATAATAACGGTAGCCGCCGCCAATTCTTGCGAGATAGGTCTGGCCGTTGTAATCCGCATCAGCATGTCCAGGCCCTGCCGGAATATCGCGGTCGGACGAGAAGCGGTTCCAGGCAAAACCGGCAACGCCATCGGCGTAGAAGTTATTGCCGAGGTCATGCGTGCCATAGATATTGACCTGGTATGTGTCAACATCGGTGCTTTTGAGGTTATCGTTGGAATCGATATTGGTGCGGGCATAGTTAGCGCTGATGCCAAGACGGGTATCATCACCCATCTGCTTGTCAGCACCGGCGATGAAGCCGTAAGTATCGGCCTCATATCCGCTTACGCCGTTGCGGTCATCCTGGTTGGCAACGCCGCCGAAGCCTTCCGCCCATACGCCCTGGCTGCCAATTGTATCACCGGATGCCTTGCCGCCGTCGCGCGCATTTTCAAGCCGCGTCTGCATGATGTCCAGAGACTGGCTGGCATTAGCATAAATACCCTGAGTTATGCCGTTATCCGCCTGTGGCGTTAAGCTGTCGAGGGCTGAGTTAAGGCTCGCGCCGGTGTTATAGTTGCTGAGCGTGGTTTTGATCGGGGTCAATGAACCTGCCGCGCTGCCAAGCAAAGCAGTGGCAACCTTGGTTTCGTTGGCAGACTGACCAAGCGCTGCATTGATGGCGCGGCGTGTTACGCTAATCACCGCGTCTTCAGTGCCGCCGCCATTGGAGGTGCTGGTGATGCCGATTACGCCGGTATCATTGGTCTGCGCACCGTTGACATAGATGTTGCTGTTGAGGATATGCGTGCCCGCGCCGCCAGTGCCGTCAACGATAGTATAGTTTCCGGCGGCAATTCCGGTATTGGCCGCACCCGTGTCAAGCACAGTCAATTTGAGGTTTGTGCCGCTCGCTATCGTATTGGCACCGCTAACCGTAAGCTTACCGAAGCCGCCTGTAGCAGTCGAAGTGGATTTGATACTGCTTCCGGCTGCCGTATTGAACGTGCCGGTAACCGCATCGGTGGTAAGGTTCCTAACGTCAACGCTGCCGGTTGCATTAAGTGCGAGGTTGCCGTGAACCGTATTGGCTACAGCGCCGTAATCGAGAGCGCCGCTGACAGTTGTCTGAGTTGAATATAAATCGCTGCCCATGAGCAATGTATCGCCTGCGCCGACAGTGACCAAAGCCAAACCAGTATTATTGCCAATCGTGTAGGCGGATGTTGTAAGGTTGGTATTGATGTTTAAAGTACCAAGGCCATTGCCGACACCGTCAACTGTGGCTCCGAGAGTGCCGCCGTTGTAGTTGACTATACCGCCGCTGCCGATTCTGATTGCGCCGGTCGTAGTGCCCGCAGTTTGCGTCAATACGCCGCTGGCGCCGCTGCCGACAGTGATTGTAGTCGCGTTGATATTGGCATTTTGGTTAAATGTTACGCCGTCATCGATTTTAAATCCGGCCAGACCGCTCACTACACCGGCAGAAGTGGTGCCAATAGCAGAGCTTTGCGTGGCTACAGCGCCGCCGACAGTGGTAAGTTCCAGAGTACCGCCATTGGCAGTTGCGCCGCTAATTGAGCCTGTAACGTTGGTGGCGCCGGTTTTCAATGTACCGCCGTTGGCGATTTTGATATCAGTTGCCCTAATTGTATCGCCGATAGTATCGTCAACAACAAAGGCGCCGATATTTACGCTTTTAAGCGCATTGTTTGAACCGATATTGCTGGCGGCGACAAGAGTGTTGGCCGCGCCATATGTCAAGACACCATTACCGGCCGCGTTACCGTCAATATTTCCGGTGACCGCACCAGTGCCAAGCGTCAAGCCAGCCGTGCCGGCAGTTGAAGAGCCAAGGATGATGCCGTTAGTGCCGGTGGTTTTAATTGCGTTGCCGTTGCCGGTGAGGGTAGCGCCGTCATTTACGGTGATTCTGGTGAGGGCCGTACCGTTACCGATGGCGCCGCCTTGTGTAGTGTTGGTGCCGATAACCAATTTACCCGGACCGTCGATAGTGCCGGTCACCGTCGCCGCGGTTGTGCTGGCAAGCGTGGTGATTTGCCCGGTATTGCCCATTTGGACGTTGCCGGTAATCGCTCCTGCCGTGACGCCCAAAGTGCTGAGCGCGCCGGTGCCGAGGTTGACATTGCCCGCAATGCCGCCGGAACCTGAATTGGTGATTGTTGTAGTGCCGGAGCCGCCGGTGATATTGCCGGTGATGGCGCCGGAGCTGCTGTTGCTCACGTTAAGAATGCCGGTAGTGACGCCGGTGATCGCACCAGCTACTGTGCCGGTGCCGCTATTGTTCAATGTGCCGGTATTGCCGGTGCCCACTCTGAAAGCAGTGCCGCCGGTAGCGGTAATTGTGCCCGTGTTGTTGACAGTAGCCGTTGAGCCGCCGTCATTATCGTTGACGTTGATAGCCACCGCCGCGCCGTCATTGTGCGAGCTGATCGTACCGGCGTTGCCGATTGTAACTGTCTGATTAGCCAACCCTGTGCCGCCTACTAATATAGTAGTGCCGCCGACGCCGGTATTGCTTATAGTGTTGCCGGTAGCGTTGGTGATAGCTGTCGTATTGGCCGCGCCGTCCAAAATGATGGTGCCGGTTTCAGCCGCGATTGCCGCGCTGGTGATGCGCCCAGTGTTTAACACCAATGAATCAAGGGAAGAAGTACCGGTAACGCTGACCGCGCTGGCGGTAGCGCTTTTAACGCCGTGGCTGGTATCGGCGGCAGTTACTGCCAAGGTTGTATGGGTAAAGCCGTTTATGTCAATGGCCTTGGTAGCGCCGCCGCTGGTATCAACGTCGCCCGCACCAGTAATTGTAATGGCTTCCCCGTTTGCCGTCGGGCTCTGGGTAGTGGTCTGGGCCGCAGTAATGCTCAATGCCGAAGCATTGACCGGCACCGCACCAACAAATGCCGCCATGCTGAGCGCGATTGCGGAATTGACGAGGAGCTGTTTTCTTACTGATGTGATAGCCATATTATCCTTATTGTTTAAAATTACTTGTTTAAATTATTTTGTATCCTGAATGCTTTTAGCGATAGTGTGTTAACAAAGCGTTAGCCCGCGTCATTAAAACTACAAATCTATGCTAGTGGGACTCAACTAAGCAGATTTGCTTAATACAACAAGCACTCAATTCACCAATATGCCTGGAATTGTCGCTTTTTGTATTTGTGCAATATAAATGATACAAGTTTTCCTTGTAAGCATCTTTTACTGTTAATTAATATGAAAATAATTTTGGTTTATTCGTTTTTGCTGCTCGCCGCCTGTGCCGCACGCCCGGAAACCATTCGCGAAGATCTTGGCAAGCAGGCAGCGGCGCTTGGGTTTAAAGAACATATATATCAAACCGGTTATTTTAAAATCTTCACCCTGCAAAAAATTACCAATCCTGATTTGCCCCTGCGCATTTATATCGAAGGCGACGGCCGGGCTTATTTAAATAAATCCATGCCGTCATCAGACCCGACGCCGCAGAGCCGGACTTTGCCGGAATTGGTGGAGGAAGATAATTATCCGAACATAGTTTATCTGGCCCGGCCCTGCCAATACGGGCTGCATGATGATAAATGCGGTGAAACATTCTGGACGCTGGGACGTTTCGCGCCGGAGGTTGTGAATTCGGAAAATGAGGTTGTGCATAAGTTTGGCAATAATAAAATTGAGCTGGTCGGCTATTCAGGCGGCGCTGAGATTGCGGTTTTCCTGGCCGCCGCCAACCCAAATATAATTTCGCTGCGCACAATTGCCGGCAACCTTGATTATAACGCTTTCACCAAAATTCATGATTCGGCGCCGCTGATTTATTCTGTAAACCCGGACAATGCCATCAAAAAAATCTCAAACCTGCCGCAGGTGCATTTTATCGGCGCTGAGGATACGAATATTACTGCGGAAGTTGCCCAAAGTTACAAGGCCAAGCAAAACCTAAATTCGTGCAGCAAGTTTATGCTCATTGATGGCGCCACCCATAGCGAAGGCTGGCAGGAAAAATGGCCCGAGCTTCTGGCAATTGTACCGACATGCATCCGTTCTACGGCGGAGTGAAAACAGAATATTATTCTGCTCACATCCACCTATATTCGCTAGCGCATTTTGGGAAAATATCGAGAAACCGGTTAAGGCCTATTTCTTCCCGACGCAATGAACGGGCAGTTCATTGTTCACCCCGAAATAGATCAGCTGGGCATTGTCGTTGGAGCTCTCAAAAGCGAGGGAATAAGTATCATCCACCGGGGTTGAAGACCAAGCCCACGGGTCGCTTTCTTCAAATTTCAAGACTTCCAGCAAGGGTTTATTATTGTGATATTTTGAAGTTGCCGCATTTGATGGGTTAAAAGCATCCAGGAACTGCTCCTGCGTTGGCAGGCTCCATGTGAGCCCGAGGTCTTTCTTGGCTTGGCAATAATCCTTTGCCTCGCTCCACTTTAACCGCTTCGGCTCCTTGGGACCCCAAACCAGCTTGGATGCCGAATCCTGGATATATGTTCCGCTTGGGTCGTTAATCACGGTGCCGACCACTTTGCCGTTTTTTAATTTCACCTGTGATTCCGCTGCCGAAGATAACTGGGCAGCCAGTAAAAAATTGGCGGTTATAAATAGGGTCAGAATAAGGACTCTCATTTTTCATGCTCCATATATGGATTAATATAGCTTGATGCTACCCGAGTTTGGTTTTACTAGCACCCGCGACCCTGTCTTGTAAAGCCTTTGCAGGGTAATATTGGCTAAATCCCTTTTGTTTGTTGCTCGAATGCGACATGATGCGGCCCGAACTCATTGCACGGGCTACCGCGGCGCCTCAACAATCGGCCATGATGCCCGCAATGGGTCCTGGTAAGGGCCGATATCCTTCATGGCGGTGGTTTTTATTCCTAGCGCCAGTGCCGGTGAAGCAGCCTGCAAATCATAATTGCCATGGTCGGGATCAACAAATAACGGGTCTGCGGCTACAGAATTCTTATCCATCCCGGTTCTTTTTTGCCAGTCAGATAAACTTTCCCGCACCTTATCAAAATAATCGCCGTCGCTGTTATCAGCCGTAATTTGGTGATTGAAATTATAGAAAAGATTATAATCAAACAAGTTATAGGCCGGGTTGGAAGCGTAGAAATGATATAATAAACTTTCCGGGCTGGCGCGGTTATAAAGTATATTATGCTCGAATTTATTTCCCTGCATCAGCGTGCCGTCGGCAAGCCCGGCTTTCTGCGGGTCTATGCGCGCTCCGGGCAGTGAATCCCAGGCGGGGGCGTTGGCAAGTAAATTGTAATTCTTTTCCATCTGCGGCAATAAATGAAGCCAGCCCTTGCTATCTGTTTTTGAACCTTCAAACGATGCTTGCGCTCCGCGGTTATCGGCAAAAATATTATTTATAACATTATTAAAACTGCCATTATTCACATGCAGCCCGGCTGTGAGCGAGCCAATAACTATATTGCCGTCAACGGTAACCCCGGCGCTGTAATCATCCAAATAAATGCCCCAGGAAAGATAAGGCGTTTGCGGCACGCCGTTATCAAAATGCAACCCATATGTGTTATAAACGTAATTGCCGCGGACAGTTGAGCCGCGCGGCCCAATCCAATCCTGCGCGCCGGTATAAATGGCGCTGGTATCTTCCGTCTCCAGGCTGGTGTCATGAAGATAGTTATACTCTATCACATGGTTATTGCCGCTAAACTGGATGGCAAAACGCGGAGTATCATGGATTAAGTTGTGCGAAGCGCGGTTGCCCACGCCCTCAATGGCAATGCCCACGCCTTGCTTGTAATAAACACCCGTATGATGGATATAATTATTATCGGCATAATTCCCCGCCGGAGTTAGGCTTGGCGTGTCGCCGCCGCCCAAATAAATGGCGCTGTCGCCGACATCATATATATCATTACCGGCCACGCCGTTGCCGGTACCGGTAACTACAACCGCGTTATGGGTGTAATCGCCGACATGGCGGATAATATTCCCGGCAATCAGGCAATGTAATGTCTTATTTAAGACGATTGCGCTTTTCTGCGCCATTTCAATTGTGAAGCCGCGGATGGTGACATAAGAAACGCCGGGGTCGAGCTGAAATATGGTTTGAATTGCCGGGGCTTCAACCGCTTTGCTGGCCAAAGGCGCTGGCGGCCAGAAATAAAGAGTATTAGTGGCTTTATCCAGATACCACTCGCCCGGCGCATCCAGCTCTTCGAGCAAATTCCTGACATAATACCTGTCGCCCGGTCTGATGGCGTAAGAAGCGGGGCTTTTTAAGCTTATCAGATGGCTCTGGGCGTCAACCGAAGTTATCGGCAGAATATTATTCCAGTAATTCAAGCGCGGGAAGATGAAAACTTCCCCATCTTCGGGATGCGCCCAGTTATGGATGTCATTGGCCTTGGCAATAAACTGCGTTTTATTGGCCGCGCCTTCACCCGGAATCGCCGCGTCTTTATACACCTGGGTTCCGGCCACAAACGCCCAGCCGCCGGTGATTGGGTTTTTAGGATCAAAATTAGGATAGCGCGCCAATATCTGGCGGCTGCCGTCAAAATAAAGATCGCGGAAATAATTATCTTTCAAACCCTGGGCGGAAACATCAGCTTTTAATATTTGCCCCTTATATGCAGTAAAACCGCTTATTGGCCTGGCGCCGGACAAGACCACAGTTTCACCCGGATAGGAACGGTAAGTTACCGGCGCGGCGGCGGTTCCTGAGTCCTTGCTGTCTAATTCCAGAGTTTCAGCCAAATAATATTTCCCGCCCCTAACGTAAACGGTTACCGGCATATTTGGTTTTGAAGCCAGGATATCCCTAACTTTAAGCCTTGCCTGTTTGATGGTCGCCAGCGGCCCCGTTCCTGCCGCCCCAGACAAATCAGGGTTCGCCCCGCTCCACGCATCATTGCCCTGGGTTGAAACATATATGCGGATTTCCTGACTTCCCGCAGCAGGGGCAGTCTCTGCCGACGCGGGCGCAAACGCGAGCAAAAGGTTGATGACAAATACGCCGAGACCAACACTTACCAGTTGTGTAACAAGACGAATAGCTCCCCCATTTTTAAATGCCGGAAACGACAAATATCACACCCAATATAATCATGCAATGCGGAACAAACCGGGCATAGTCATCAGCAGCCCGGGTTAGTGTTGAAGTTGTCACATGTTCCGTTGCCGTCTATGCAGTTTGAGCCATCGAAGCTGCCGTCGCCCCCGGCACCGCATGTGCAATCACCTGTTATAGAATTCCATGATCCAAATGAAGTAGCGCAACCGGGAGGGGCATTACATGAACAATCAGGCGCAGGATTTTGCAAGCCAAAGTTGCAACCTGTAGCGCAAGTCGGGGCTATGCTACAATCTGCTCCGCTCCATCCACCTACACAGTTGCAATAGTTGCAATCAGGATCAGGCGAGCCTCCATTCTGACAACTCACATTGCATATATTGCAAGTTATGCCGCTCCAACCGCCATCACAATTGATTTCACAATTGATGCCGCCGTTGCCGTTGCGGCAATTGCAATAGTCACAAACGCTGGAATCATTTACAGTTCCTATACCGCCACAATCCAAATTGCAACTGCTGCAATCCCCACCACCCCAGTGCCCTATGCAAGTGCAGGAGCAATCAGGAGAAGGTGCTTGTGAGCCACCGTTTTGACATCCCATGCCGGGACATAAACAACTTGTGCCCGTCCAGCTTCCACCATCCGGATAACCATCCGCCGGGCATGTGCATTCACCATTATCTCTTTCCCAGCTTCCGCCGCTGGCAACACAACCTGGGTCCGCACAGCCGCAATCCTCATAATGGTCATCAGGGGTACCGAAATTGCATGCGGTTTCGCATATACATGCCGTGCCATTAAAAACTCCGTCACCAGTCCAAGCAGAACAATCACAAGTGCCCGCACCGCTATCCCAAATGCCGCCGCTGGCCTGACAGCCAGGGTCAATGCAGGAACAATCCGGCGCGGCGTTTTGAGTAATACCGCCTGGACATGAACTCATGCACGGCGCAATTGAGCAATCAGCGCCAGTATAACCACCGGCGCAACCGCTGCATGAAGAGCAGGTTTGGTCAGGAGTGCCGCCATTTTGGCAGTAGTTACAGTTAGTGCTGCAAGCTGAGCAAGTACTATCATTCACATCAGGGCTGCTGCCGTTGGCGCAAACCAGCGGGCAAGAACCGCCACCACCGCCGCCGCCGCCGGAACCGCCGCTACTGCCCTGGCCGTAATTGCCGAGATATTTGAAGGCAACCGAGCAAACCGGATCGGAAATACTTACATTATAACTGGCGCTGCCGCCGCTGCCGTTGAAACATGTGCCCGCATTGCTGAATGCAATCATATTGCCCGTCTGCGGGTTGCCGTCATCCATTTTCTGGTCAAGCGCCAGCAAATCTGCCGGTGCCAACGCATCACCGATATTGCCGCTGGCAAATGTCAATGCCGTGCCGGGGCTGTCAGTAACCTTGCCGATTATGTAAACGCCGGAAATGTTGAAACTTGAGAATATCTCGCCGGTATCATTTGTCGCAAAAATGCCGGTGCCTTTAATTCCTAACCCCACTGAAGGCATATTCGGTGTCGGCCCATCCACCGCTAGATTGCCATTTACGATTGGAGTGTAAGCAGCGCTGTTCCGGATATCGCCGGTGGTGCTCATCTCAGCCCAAAAATTGGATTCCTCCCCGCTCCAGGCCTCACCCAGGCCGGAGCCGCTCGTCGCATCTTCAATCATGCCGTCGCCGTCGCCATGGTTGCCGCTGCCGTCCTGGAAGCCAAAAGACAGCGCATCCCCGGGTAAAAATTGATATTTTTGCTGGAAGTCTGCCACTCCGACATCAAATTGACCGGCCTGATGCACTACTTTCTCAATTTTCGCCGTCGCGGTCATGCTCATGGCGACCAATATCCCGCCTATCAACAAGCCAATTAAGACAATCACCAGGGCCAGCTCGACAAGCGTGAACCCGCTACTCCATTTCCGCACTATATAAAACCCTCCTCCCTTTCCGCTATTAGCAGAAAGGGAGTAATTTACAAGCTTTGATCGCCCGGTAACAAAAAGGTATAATCAGCTGAAAGCGTATTTCTACGGATTATGGATGTGGGAAATTTTGGTGCCTTCAAGACTTAAAGACGCCATCAAACCCTGCTGGTCGAAAATGAAAGCATAAGCGTCATCCTTCAAAGTTGTCGAGGACAGGTTTTTGGCAACACCTTCATTGACCACAACCACAGTTGGGCCAACGCCGATTTCCCAGCCATGGGTTTCATGGATGTATTTAACCGCCTTGTCGCTCATCAGGAATACGACATAACCATATGATTGGCCGCCGATCTGCAAACCCCATGACGCGGTGATGGAATTGTAATAACCGTCAACTGCGCCTGTCTGCTGCAAGACACCTTCACCATAAGCGCCGCCAAAAACCAAACCGGCTTTGATGATGTTGGGGAAAATCAGCACCGCTTTCGCTTTCTTGGAAATATCGGCAGCCGTGGGGTTGGTTGAAATGAGCTTTTGCAATGCCTGGTTGGCATCCGTGTTGAGCTCCTCTTTGGTCGAGGCGGCTTGCGCGGAAATTGCAGAAACCGAAACGGCCGCCACAGTCGCCACCACCAGGCCTAAAAACTTACGTCGTATATTTAGCATAATTTTCTCCTATTGTTAGTTCATCTAATACAGGCAAGGCAGAATTGCCGCGCCCGGCCAAATTTTTTTAATTGATAACTATATCCGCCCCGTCAGCATCAGGATTAATATGATAATCACCACCAGCGTCAGCCCGCCGCTTGGGTAATAGCCCCATTCGCGGCTATGCGGCCAGGTCGGCAGCGCGCCGAGCAGCATTAAAACAAGGACGACCAGTAAAATTGTACCTAACATAAACCCTCCAATATGATTTCCTGAATTAATAGGAAATATCCACGCGGCTTGCGATTAGCTTTATAGGGCAAAAGTATAAGTATGTTATAAAGATCCGGAAATGTTTTTCAGCTCAATTTGGGCAAAAGCTGCCGCCACCGCCGATTTTGACAAATATCAATATCGCGTGCCTGCGGGATAATCTATAAAAGAATTCGGCGCGTTGAAATTGGTGAAGCTCATGGAAATGCTGGTTTCCAAGCCAACCACATGGTGCCACCAGCCGATCGGCACAAACAGGGCGTCGCCGGGGTGGACGTCAATTTCGATAACGCTCGCCTTGGTAAAATCCGGGTGCATTTTCGCGTCATGGCTCAAATATTCAAAATCGCTATAAACATGGAAATTATTATACATATACGGCACCTGCATCGACGGTATCAGCCGCCATTTTTTGCTGCCATAGAACTGGATGAAAAAATTATTTGTAAGGTCGTGGTGCAGCGGCGTGATAATCCCCTTCGGCCCAATCCATAAAAAAATGCGGTCAAACTCCTGTGCCGGATCAAGGTAACCATCAGCAATCGGCCCAGTATCTTTCAGCAAATTGCGCAAAGCCGGGTTGCGGAAGGCCTTGTTACCCGCGCTCAAATAAAAATTATTGGTCTCGCCCGCATTCTCGACCATATCAATAAATTCGCCGAATTTAACCTCGCGTTTATGGTTATAGCTTTCCTGCTCATAAAGCTGGTTCTTGTCACGGTCGAACTGGATTTCCACCAGCGCATCCGCCCCCACAATCGGCACCAGTTTGCGCGGCGTCCAGTGGCGCGCCGCCCAGCTATCCGCCGCGCCGCTGAAAAAACCGAGGCGGTTCCGGTAATAATAATCGCGCAAAAAATCCTCAAACGGCGGCACCGGCACTTTTTCAATATGGAGATATTCCTTGCTTCCCCGCGCCAATTCATCAAGCGTTTTCAGCAGCGCCTCACGCTTGGCGTTGCGGTCAATATATTTCCTGCCCGTATTCATCCCCGCCTTGACGTATGGATGTTCCGCCGCCGCCCGCAATTCGGCATCCGCATCCGCCGCCGAAACCCCGGCCGCAATCAGCCCCGGCTTCAACTGCTCCGGCGTGCAGCCGCTGATGAGGTTTTCCGCCACCCAAGTCTGTAATTCTTTGTCTATCGCCATAGGTCAAGGATAAAGGATAAAGGAAAAAATATGAAGTATGATTTTACTTTATCCTTTATCCAACCAGCGGCCACCGCGCACGCGGCTTAAAATCCAAGCCATCCGCCTGCCCCAGCCGCAATTTCTCGACACCCGCCCAGGCGATCATCGCCGCATTATCCGTACATAACGCCACCGGCGGGCAGCTAATCCGGATATTTTTTTCCGCCGCCAGCGCTTGAAACCCTTCCCTTAAATACAAATTTGCCGCCACTCCCCCGGCTATTACCACCCTCTGAGCCGGAGAAATTTCCAAAGCATTGCGCAAACGCTCTAACAATATCTCGCGGATTTTATGCTGGAACGTCGCGCAGATATCGCTAGGAGTATGTTTTCCTTCATCAACAATTTTCTTCACCGCCGTCTTCAGCCCCGAAAACGAAAAATCACAACCCTTGCGCCCCTGCAGCGGGTTCGGCAAATCAAACGCCTGCGCATTGCCACCCCGCGCCATCTTCTCCACCTGCGGCCCGCCCGGTATGCCCAAACCAAGCATCTTGGCCAGCTTATCGAATGACTCACCCACCGCGTCATCCAGCGTTTCGCCGAGCAATTCATATTTGCCGACACCGCCGACATGCAAAATCTGGCAATGCCCGCCCGAAACCAGCAGCAGCAAATACGGAAACGCCACATCATCAGTGAGCCTCGCGGTGAGCGCGTGGCCTTCAAGATGGTTCACCGCAATGAACGGCTTGCCCAAGGCCGAAGCCAAAGCCTTTGCCTCCATCACCCCGACAATCAAGCCGCCGATTAGCCCCGGCCCCGCCGTCACCGCGATGCCGTCAATTTCATCAAGCCGCAACTTCGCCTCGCTCAAAGCCCGCAAAATTATCCCATCCAAAAACTCAATATGCGCCCGGCTGGCAATTTCCGGCACCACGCCGCCATAAACGCTGTGCTCCTTTACCTGGCTGCGCACGATATTGGACAAAATCTCCCGCTCCCCCGTAACCACCGCCGCCGAAGTTTCATCACAACTGGTTTCAATGCCTAAAATTTTCATCGTTACTTATATAAACTAGTTTTAACAGCGATGCCATGGTCTCCGAGCACAACGTGCGAAGGCAAGCCCATTGAGGGCGGGGGCTGCGCGCCGAGCGCAATCAAAATTCACTGCATATTTAATTTGTATTGCTGCTGGTCAATCTTGCTGGCATTCCACTTTTTGGCGATTTTTTCGCAGCGGTTGTTCAAGTCGTCATCCGTCCCCACGCCGTTCAGCGCCCGGTTTTCATTGGTTTCGTAAAACTTGAGCGCGCTGACAATTTCACTTCGCGCCTCACCCTGGATATCGCCCAGCTCCTTATTATTCATCCTAAACAGCATCTTGATTTTAGCTGCCGTGCTCAAAATTTCATCATTATTTCCGGTGATGACATTGTTGAACTTCACCATATCCACGCCTTCGGGCTGGGTGGAAATGTAGAAGTTCAAATATTCGCTGGCACAACTGAGGAACGCATATTCTTGCACCATCTTGATGAAATTATCCTCGCTCTTCAAATCCTGGATTTTGTCTTTTTCATTCTCTAGCCCGGCGTTCAAAATATTCACAATCTCCAGATTCCCCCGGTTTTCGGCAATGGTCAGCAAATCATTGCCGTCGCGGTCGCGCACCAGCCCCAGCACCGCGCGGTGGTCAATCAATATCTGCAGCACGTCCGGCCTGCCCCCTTTCACCGCCTCCAGCACCGCAACATTGCCGTCCGGGCTTACCCTGTTGATATTCGCCCCCGCCTTCAACAATGCCGCAACAATTTTCGGCGCCTGTTGATCCTTCCTTATCGTCGCAATCAGCAGCACCGGCAGCCCGGCGGAGTTTTTGCTTTCCGGGTCGGCACCCTTATCAAGCAAAAACTGCACGTCATCAACCTTGCCGAAAGCGACGCGGTAAATTAGGTCAGGGCTTAAAGAAGCATCCACAGTTTTAGGTTTATCCGCTCCTTGAAAATTAAACTTCGTCACCGCGAAATATGATTTCTCATCAACCGCCTGCGCCCTTTCCGGCATTGCCAATAACGCCAATAAAACAAGGCCGAAAAAGCCTAAAAGCCAGCCAAAAATTTGATTTTTATTTCTAATCATTTGAATATAAAGCTACTATTGCTATTATAGCAGAAATAACCACAAATTTAAATGACTTATAAACAAATAACTGATTTTTGCGGCG
>Ga0206942_1052_pt1 | contig 35953 bp, 28 predicted proteins | sample Alteio_BWOrgHeat_6_FD_153253 | JGI IMG/M metagenome (GOLD analysis project Ga0206942, IMG submission 153253) | Enriched cells from forest soil in Barre Woods Harvard Forest LTER site, Petersham, Massachusetts, United States -... | ecosystem: Environmental > Terrestrial > Soil > Temperate forest > O... | reverse complement strand
AGAGGCGCTGCAAAAAATTCAGAACCTCAAACGCTTTCAGGTTCATTCCATCGAGCAACCCATTAAACCCGGAATGCCCGAGATGGAAGCACTGTGCCGGGAGTCTCCGATTCCGATTGCCTTTGACGAAGAATTAATCGGCATCGATATGCCTGTGCAGAAAGAGGAACTGCTGAAAAAACTCAAGCCGCAATTTTTAATACTGAAGCCAACGCTTCATGGGGGGCTAAGCGGTTGCCACGAATGGATTCAGCTGGCGCAAAAACAGAACATCGGGTGGTGGATCACCTCTTCGCTGGAGTCGAACATCGGTTTAAATGCCATAGCCCAGTTTACATCGAATTATGCTACGAGCATCGCGCACGGCCTTGGCACCGGCCAGATTTATACGAATAACTTTCCATCGCCACTCGTAGCCGAAAAAGGATTGTTGCACTACGAGGTCAAAGAGCCGTGGGATCTGACCAGTCTTTTCCCAAGTGAGGCGGAGGAGTCATTGTATTTGAAGAATTAATTTTCCCGTTAAGTGATCCGACCGTGATATGGTGGGATAAAAGTACGGACTTACAGCGCGCCTTTTAGGCTTCGCCGTTAATACAATAATAGCTAACAAAAAAAACCAAAAAAATGAAAAAAGTAACAGGAATAGGGGGTATTTTCTTCAAATGTAAAGACCCAAAAGCAGTTAACGAATGGTATAAGACGCACCTTGGGTTTGACACAAGCCCCTATGGAACAAGTTTTGAATGGCATCAGCTTGATGACAGTACTAAAAAGGGACTTACCCAGTGGAATCCTTTTGCGCAAAACACGAAATATTTTGAGCCTTCCACAAAAGACTTTATGATCAACTATAGAGTAGAAAATTTAGAAGCGTTGGTCGAAGAATTAAGAAAGGAGAACGTAACGATCGTAGACAAAATTGAAACCTATGATTATGGGAAATTTGTTCATATTTTAGACGCTGAGGGAAATAAAATTCAATTGTGGGAGCCAAAAGACTAGAGTATGGTTAATTGTTGGTCTACTAAATGAAATAACTCAAAACACGGCTAACAACGGATTTGAGAGCGGGTCGGGACGCTTGACCGACAACCATGATTATATTCTTACCGAGGATTGAGATCATCGGTCACGGCGCAAAACAGGCTGAAACCTTTTGTCAGGACTAGAAAATGAAAGACATAGAACTGAAACTAGAAAGTAATTGAAATGGCGCTTTCGTTATTGAAGAAGTCGGTAAACGGATCGCTGAAATGGCGATTGGTATTTCGGGGAACAATCTCACGGTTTATCACACCGAAGTATCCGATGAACTGAAGGGACAAGGCATTGCTTCGAAGCTACTCTCAACGATGGTGGATTATGCCCGTGATCACCAATTGAAAGTGATTGCCCTTTGTCCCTATGTCAACGCGCAATTTAAACGACATGCGGATCAGTATAAGGATATCTGGAACCAGGACTGGCATAAATAAAAATTTATAGAATGCGTTTTGACACTCAATCCTAAACTCTATATTTATTCTTCGAAAATTAAGGCATGATTGTTACCAGAAGAGTTTTATTAAAACAGTTGGCTGTGGTTTCCGCGGGGGTTGCCCTGGCGCCTAACTTCATCAGTTGCGTCTCCAAACCTTCCTTGTTGTATAAAAATATCCCCGTCACCGGAGATCAGGAAAAAATGCTTAGCCTGATTGCGGAAACCATTATTCCGAAGACTGACACGCCCGGTGCCCGTGAAGTTTCGACCCACGTATATACTGCCAGGATGGTTGACGATTGTTTATCCAAAAAGGATCAGGAAAAATGGCTGGCTGGCTTGAACCAGTTTACAAAGTTGGTGCAAGAAAAAAATAAGGGTGGATTCCCGGCATTAACTTCTGCCGAGCGGAAAAGTTTTTTGAAACAATTGGAAGAAAGTAAAGCGGAGAATGACGCCAATTATTTTTACAAAACCACAAGGCGCTTTACACTTCGTGGTTATACCACCTCCGAATATTTTCTTACCAAACAGAATTTTAGCCTGATACCAGGACATTTTAAAGGCTGTGTTCCAGCCAATACTCCTTCTTAAATAAAGTATGGCTTCGAGTAATGATTCTCTTAAAGACCGAACGTTCGATGCAATTGTTATTGGTTCCGGCATGAGTGGTGGCTGGGCAGCCAAAGAGTTTACGGAAAAAGGATTGAAAACTCTTTGTCTTGAACGTGGCCGCGAGGTGAAGCATTTAAAGGACTACCCGACCACCAACATGATGCCGTGGGAATTCGAACATCGCGGTGAAGTACCGACAGCCATCAAAGAAGAAAACCCTGTTGCCAGCCGATGTTATATCTTCCGCGAAGATGCCATGCATTTCGTGGTGAAAGACAAGGAACATCCCTATATTCAAGAGAAGCCTTTTGATTGGATCAGAGGCTATCAGGTAGGAGGGAAGTCACTCTTGTGGGCACGACAAACGCAGCGCTGGAGTGATTATGATTTTGAAGGTCCGGCCCGCGATGGCTTTGCTGTGGACTGGCCAATCCGATATAAAGACATCGCGCCGTGGTACAGTTATGTCGAAAAATTTGCAGGCATCTCCGGAAATAAAGATGGCTTGGCAGTACTGCCGGATGGTGAATTTTTACCGGCGCTTGAAATGAGCTGCGTTGAAAATTATTTTAAAGATTTTATCTCCAAAAATTATAAAGACCGCCATGTAATCTATGCACGCTGTGCGCATCTTACGGAGCCACAACCCATTCATCTTCAACAAGGGCGTGCGCAATGTCAGAATAGAAATTTGTGCCAGCGCGGATGTCCTTTTGGTGGATACTTCAGCAGTAATTCATCCACTATTCCGTGGGCGCAAAAAACAGGAAACTTGACCCTTCGTCCTTTCTCTGTTGTGCATTCCATAATTTACGATGATCAAAAAGGAAAAGCTACAGGAGTACGGGTGATTGATTCCAATACGAAGGAAGCGACTGAATACTATGCGAACGTTATTTTTGTTAATGCAGGCGCGTTAAATACCAACCTCGTTTTGTTGAATTCTACATCAAGTAGATTTCCAAATGGATTAGGCAATGACAGCGGCCTCTTGGGAAAGTATGTAGCCTTTCACAATTATCGCGCCCACATTTCAGCGCAGTACGAAGGGTTTGCAGATACCAAAACAGAAGGAGGGAGACCTACTTCGGCATACATCCCGAGGTTCAGAAATGTGTTAAAACAGGAAACGGATTTTCTTCGAGGCTATGCTTCCGGATTTTTTGCCGGCCGTTTTAAGTCCAATGTTACGGAAGGAATTGGCGAAGAATTGAAAGGAAATCTATCCAAGTCAACGCTAAGCCCGTGGTACGTAGGCTCGCACATGATGGGTGAAACCATTCCAAAAGAGGCGAACACCGTTCGGTTAGACACCACAAAAAAAGATGAGTGGGGGATGCCGCTGCTGAATATGAATATCAGCTACGATGATAATGACGATAAAATGGTAAAAGACTTTATCGAACAGCTTACGGAAATGTACACGAAGGCGGGGTTTACCAACATCAAGGCGGATGATACCAAGCAAGCTCCCGGTTTAGATATTCATGAGATGGGCGGAGCAAGGATGGGCAGCGATCCGAAAACTTCACTTTTGAACAAATGGAATCAACTGCATGCTTGCAAAAATGTCTTTGTAACGGATGGAGCATGCATGACCTCCACCTCCACACAAAACCCATCACTTACCTACATGGCAATAACTGCACGGGCGGCAGACTATGCGTTTAGCGAAATGAAGAAGGGAAATATTTAGTTATTTTTTACTAACCCATCCAGCTCCGCGTACAATTCTTCCCGGTTTTGCATTGGTGTGTTCTCCATTTTCTAATACCTGTGTTCCATTGACGAATACATGAACCATGCCGGTACTATATTGGTGAGGCTTTTCAAACGCGGCGTGATCCTGGATTTTTTCCGGATCGAAAATGGCGAGATCGGCAAAGTATCCTGGTGCAAGCGATCCGCGCTTTTTAACTTTTAAATTGCCGGCAGGCAAAGAGGTAAGCCTTCGAATGGCTTCCTCCAAAGGAATAACTTTTTCATCGCGAACATATTTACCCAGCAATCGGGAGAAGTTTCCGTAGGCGCGCGGATGGGTTGGTGTTTTCAAAAAATTTCCCGAGGCTGTCGATGATTCTGCATCTGATCCAAAGCTGACATACGGCAAAGCAATCTGGCGCTTTACATTTTCCTCGGTCATCAAGAAATAAGCCGTACCTACGCGGGTTCCGTCGGTGATCACCAAATCCATGGCGGTCTCTTCCGGTGACTTGCCATATATTTTTGCTACCTGTCCTAAGGTTTTTCCCGCAAAATTTCTTCGCAAGGAATCATTGGTGAAGCCAAGCAATAATACGTTATCGAAGTCGCCTGCCAGCATCATTAAATTTTCCCATTTGTTGGTGGGCGTGCGCATTTCTAGCAAGGCCTTCTTCCTGATCACAGGGTCTTTCATTCGTTTGATCCATTCTTTTATCCCCCCTTCCTGTAGCCACGGAGGCATGGCGGCGTCCAAACCTGTTGCCCCTGCCGTATAGGTGTACATGTCGGCGGTGATTTTCAAACCCGATTTGTTCGCTTTATCAATCATGGCGATGACCGTATCGAATTTATTCCAGTTGTTTTTGCCACTGAATTTCAAATGGTAAATTTCTGCCGGAAGATTCGCTTCACGCGCAATACGAATTGTTTCGTCGATCGCCTCAAGCATCGAATTGCCCTCGCTGCGGATGTGAGCAATGTACATGCCACCGTAGGAGGAAGCGACTTTACTCAGTTCAATCAGTTCCTCAGTTTTAGCATAATTGGCAGGAGCATAAATCAACGCAGTCGTTACACCCATCGCGCCATCTTCCATCGCTTGCTTTACCAATGCTTTCATGCGCTCCAGTTCCTCTGATGAAGGTGCACGGTTAGCATAGCCTAACTCATGTACCCGCACTGTAGCGGCGCTCACAAAGGATGCAACATTCGGACTTATTTGCCTTCGCTCCAGGGATGAAAAGTAGTCTCCAAGGGTTGTCCAATCAATTTTGTAAGCCCAATCCGGATCACGTTTCATAGCCTCTTCATCGTCTTTCTTCATCGCTTCACTCATCGGGCCCATCGAACCTTCTCCAAAGACTTCAAGCGTAACGCCCTGGCGAATGTCACTTTGCGAGTTGCCGTCGAACAAAAGCGATACTTCGCAATGGCTAAGCATATTGATAAACCCCGGGGCAACCGCTAGTCCTTTCGCGTCAATTTCCTTTTTGCCAACGGCATTGGATAAATCGCCAATGAATGCAAGGGTGTCCGCATTGATGCCTACATCAGTTACGGCACCTGGCTTGCCGGAGCCATCGTAAACGGTTCCACCCCGGATGACAACGTCATATTGTTGTTTTTTACAGCTGATGAGAACAAAAACGAAGAAGATAAGCGGGTAAATTTTTTTCATAGAATTGGTTCAAGAAAGAAATGTAGTGAAATGGAATTCTTCAGTCAAGGGAAATGCGCTTTTTAAGAATCAGGTAACGGGTTGTGATTCGTTTACTGAAGATGGAATAAGCTAAGAAAAAAAGTCCGGGTTTACCCGGACTTTCATCGTATTTTGTAAAGACTTTAATTGATCATGCTCGCCTCAACTTTTTCTTTTTCAGGACGCAGAGCCCGAACGGCTGCGCCGGCTTGCCACAACTCGCTTTCCCTAACTTCTTTTAATTCTTCGGCAAGTTTTTCGCGATAGTCGGGTTTGCTACAAGTTTCAATGGTACGCTTGGCTTCAGCGCCGCTTGCCACGCTCTCATAGAGTTCTTTGAAAACAGGGAGTGTTGCCGCTTTGAATTTCTTCTTCCAGTCCAACGCCCCACGCTGGGCGGTGGTGGAACAGTTGGCATACATCCAATCCATTCCGTTTTCAGCAACCAGTGGCATGAGACTTTGTGTAAGCTCCTCAACCGTTTCATTGAAGGCTTCAGAAGGAGAGTGGCCTTTAGAGCGGAGTACTTCGTATTGCGCTTCGAAGATCCCGGCAATAGCGCCCATCAGCGTGCCGCGTTCACCGGTTAAGTCAGAGTAAACTTCTTTCTTAAAATCGGTTTGAAATAAATAGCCAGAGCCAACGCCGATCCCAAGTGCGATGGCTCTCGTTTTCGCATGTCCCGTTGCATCCTGGAATACAGCATAGCTTGAGTTGATCCCCTTGCCTTGTAAGAACAACCTTCTTACGGAAGTCCCGGATCCTTTTGGAGCTGCCAGGATAACATCCACATCAGAAGGTGGAACAATTCCGGTTTGCTCTTTGAAGGTAACTCCAAAACCATGTGAAAAGTATAATGCCTTTCCTTTTGTGAGGTGTGGCTTAAGTGTTGGCCAAGTTGCAATCTGTCCTGCATCCGATAATAAATATTGAATGATGGTTCCGCGTTTTGCGGCCTCTTCAATATCGAATAAAGTTTCTCCGGGAACCCAACCATGCTGAACTGCTTTGTCCCAGGTCTTTCCACCCTTACGCTGGCCAACGATTACATTGAATCCGTTGTCGCGAAGGTTAAGAGCCTGAGCTGGACCCTGCACACCATAGCCGATGATCGCAATGGTTTCATTTTTTAAAGCATCCAATGCTTTCTCCATTGGAAATTCCTCACGTGTTACTACTTCTTCAAGTGTTCCTCCAAAATTGATCTTTGCCATGGTATTTAGTCTGTTAGTTGTTAATAGTTAATCGTCAATGGTTAATTGTTGTTACTTTTTTTGGCAGCTATAATTATTCCAGTCGCCCAATTTTGCTTTGTAATTGTCAAGTCTGTTCGTTGTTCAATTTCTTTGGTAAGCGTCGATACTTTTTCTTCATGGCCATCGGGCCAGTTGGGTTGAGGCAGCATGTCGTCAATGATATAAACTGCACCATCCTTCAGCATGGATAATGTTTCCTCTAAAAGTAAATACTTGCCATGCCAGGTATCGGCGAAAATATAGTCGAACTTTAAATCCTTATTGGCAGCAATCCAATCACCACCGTCCGTATGGACAAGGCTCAATCGCTTATCTGCGCCCAAATAGTTTTCAGCGATGGATAAAAGGGAATGATCGTTGTCGATTGAAATCAGCGTCGAGCCCGAATCCATTCCATCCAGGATCCAGGACGTTGATAAACCCGTTCCTGTTCCGAGTTCAAGAAATCTTCCAGACGGCTTAGTGGAAGCCAGGGTTCGAAGCAGGGAACAAGTTAGCACATCCGATGCCATCGTAAACCCCAACTCAACAGTTGATTGATCAATCTGCTTGTACGCTTTTGGATATTGTTCTATTGTTGTCATACTAGCTGACGCTTGTCAATTGTCGTGTTGGGAATTTTGCAAGGTTATCATTAATCAACATCCACAATTCTTTCACTTAGTTCTAAATAAGAGGCGTTACCTTCGTAAACATTCACTTTGTCTACCTCAATAAGCTTCTCAAGTTGCAGCTTGCATTTTTCTGCTAAATCATCAGTCGTGTGAACCAATAAAATCACTCCACCTCTGCGGAAATCATTTTCATCCTCAAACCCCATTAGCTTTTTGATACGCACTCGCCTGCGGTTGAGAATATTGATGATGCGGTTTAACACCGAAAAATTATTGTCGGCCGAAAGCTCTATGGTGAAGTCTTGTTTCATGGACATAAGATTTATTTTAAAGGAGCTTCTAACAAAATCTCGCCTACTCCTGCTCCGGCTGGAACCATCGGAAATACGTTGTCTTCTTTGCCGACGACCACCTCCAGGAAGTACGGGCCTTTCGCGTTCAGCATTTCCCGAATTGATCGTGCAAGATCCTCGCGTTGCTCTACTTTTTTTGCAGGGATGCCGTAAGCCTCTGCAATTTTTACGAAATCCGGATTTTCCATTTCCGTGAACGAGTAGCGTTTGCCATGAAACAACTCCTGCCATTGACGAACCATCCCAAGGAAGTTATTATTCAGCACTAAAATCTTAACCGGGATTTTATACTGCATGATGGTACCGAGTTCTTGTATGGTCATTTGATAACCACCATCGCCAATGACTGCCACTACCTGTTTTGAGGCTGCCCCATATTTTGCACCAATGGCTGCCGGCAACGCGAACCCCATGGTGCCAGCTCCTCCCGAGGTAACGTTGGTGCGCGGATTTTTATATTGATAGTAGCGAGAGGTCGTCATTTGATGTTGCCCCACATCGGTAACGATGACGGCTTCTCCTTTTGTAAACTCCGAAAGAAGATGAATAACTTCGCCCATGACTAACTCGCCGCTTGGATGAAACTCTTTTTGAATTATTTTTTTGTTCTCAATTTCATTAAGGTCACGAAATTGATGAATCCAATCCTGGTGTTGATTGCTATTGCATTTACCGATCAATGCCTGTAGGGCTTCCCTTGCATCAGCATGAATGAACGTATGGGTCTGAATGATTTTATTGATTTCAGCTTTGTCAATATCGATGTGAATAACTTTGGCTTGCTTCGCATACTTATTTACGTTTCCCGTAACCCGGTCATCAAAACGCATCCCGATGCCGATGAGAACATCACAATCATTGGTCAAAACATTAGGGCCATAGTTTCCGTGCATTCCTAAAAACCCAACATAGTTGGGGTGGTTGGTAGGGAATCCGCCAAGCCCCAATAAAGTACACGCTACAGGAATTCCTGTTTTTTCTGAAAAGGAAATCAATTCTTCCGTAGCTCCTGAAAGTATGATTCCCTGACCCGCAAGAATGTAAGGCTTCTTCGCCCCATTGATTAATTGAGCTGCAGCTTCTACCTCCGAATTTTGAAGTCCAGGTCTTGGCTTGTAAGTACGTATGTCCTCGCACTTTTTGTATTCGCCGGCTTCGATAATTTCATTTTGGGCATTCTTCGTAATGTCCACCAGAACGGGACCGGGTCTGCCCGTGCGTGCAATGTAAAAGGCCTTCGCAACGGCGGAGACAATATCTTTAGCTTCTGTTATTTGCACATTCCATTTCGTTACCGGTATGGTGGTATTGACAACATCCGTTTCCTGAAATGCATCCGTGCCGAGCAGATGTGCAAACACTTGACCCGTGATGCAAACAATAGGCGTGGAGTCAATCAGCGCATCGGCTAACCCCGTAACTAAATTGGTGGCACCGGGCCCTGATGTCGCTAATGCAACCCCCACTCTTCCACTCACGCGGGCAAAGCCCTGGGCGGCATGAACAGCGCCCTGTTCATGGCGAACCAAAATGTGCTTGAGTTTATCCGAGTAATAATAAAGGGCGTCATAGACAGGCATAATCGCACCGCCTGGATAACCAAACATGGTTTCCACACCTTCAGCGATTAAGCAACGCAACAAAACTTCCGATCCGGAAATTTTTTCGGCTACAATTTTTTGTAGCGGCTCAACCTTCGTCTGTAACGCATCCATCGGCAGCAGTTTTTACTTGTTTCGCATATTTGTACAACACTCCGCTCTTCACTTTCAATGCCATGGGCTTATAATGTGATCTGCGGATAGCCAATATTTTTTCTTCGACCAATAAGTTCAATTGATGTTTCTTGATGTCAATCTCAATCCAATCGCCATCCTCCACCAAAGCAATCAACCCTCCGTCAAAAGCTTCTGGTGTGATATGCCCTACCACAAATCCGTGCGTACCTCCGGAGAATCGCCCATCGGTAATCAGTGCAACAGATTTTCCCAAGCCTGATCCCATAATTAAAGAAGTGGGCTTCAGCATTTCGGGCATGCCAGGGGCGCCTTTGGGGCCTACGTGGCGAATAACGACTACATCGCCTTCTTTAATTTTCTTGGACTGGATTCCATCCAAGACCTCCATCTCCCCATTGAAGACTTTAGCTGTTCCTTTAAAGCGATCGCCTTCTTTGCCTGAGATTTTTGCTACAGCCCCTTTCTCAGCAAGGTTTCCATAAAGGATTTGGATGTGGCCGGTCTTTTTGATGGCCTTCTCAATTGGGAAAATAACGTCTTGGTTTTCAAAATTCAATGAAGGAACACTTTTCAAATTTTCGGCAATTGTTTTTCCGGTAACGGTAACACATTCACCGTGAAGAAAGCCTTTGGCTAAAAGGTATTTCATCACGGAAGGAGTGCCACCAATTTTGTGTAAGTCCTCCATCAAATACTTTCCGCTGGGTTTGAGATCAGCAATCATGGGAGTTTTGTCCGAGATGCGCTGAAAATCTTCTTGCGTAATTTTAACACCAACGGACCTGGCCATAGCAATCAAATGAATTACTGCATTTGTAGAGCCACCCAAAGCCATCACGATGGTCAACGCATTTTCAAAAGCTTCAAACGTCATGATGTCACGAGGCTTCAAATCTTTTTCCAATAAAACGCGAATGGCATTTGCAACCGCAACGCATTCGTTGGATTTCTCTTTGCTCAACGCTGGATTGGATGAAGTAAAAGGCAATGCCATGCCCAACGCTTCGATTGCCGAGGCCATGGTGTTTGCCGTGTACATACCGCCACATGCGCCTGCCCCCGGACAAGAATTCTGGATGATGCCTTTGTAATCTTCGTCTGAAAGTTGGTTGGCCATTTTCTCCCCCAGGGCTTCAAAAGCAGAAACGATGTTTAGTGATTTGCCTTTCCAATGGCCGGCAGCAATGGTTCCGCCATACACCATGATGGCTGGGCGATTTAGCCTGCCCATCGCGATGAGTGCACCGGGCATGTTTTTATCGCATCCAACAACGGCAATCAATCCATCATAGTATTGTGCACCACAAACTGTTTCGATAGAATCGGCAATCACTTCGCGACTCACCAAGGAATAGCGCATGCCTTCCGTGCCATTACTCATGCCATCGCTAACACCAATGGTATTAAAGGTAAGCCCGACAAGTTCCTGATCCCAAACGGCTTGCTTTACTTCTGAGGCCAATGTGTTAAGATGCATGTTACATGAGTTGCCATCAAAGCCGGTGCTGGCGATTCCAATCTGCGCCTTTTTTAAATCATGTTCGGTCAAACCAATGGCATAGAGCATTGCCTGCGCCCCAGGAAGGGTCATATCTTGTGTTAGCGTTTTGCTATACTTATTTAATTCCATTTTTTAATTCGCTCGGTTACACGATAACATAAGCATGGCTCTTTTCCATCACAATATTCTTGTAAGCCTCTTGCACGATCAATCCCAGGGATGCTTTCCATGGCTTATTTAATTTCTGCCCTTCGATCGAAGCAACGGCAGAAATCTCTGCAGCTGTGCCGCAGAAGAACGCACTGTCAGCTTCGAATAACTCTTCCGGCCTGAAAAGTTTTTCTTTTACAGGCAGTTCCAATTCGCGACAAATTTCCAAAACAGTTTGTCGCGTAATGCCTGGCAAAATATTTCCACGCGGAGGCGTGTAGAGTATACCGTCTTTTTCGTAAAAGAAATTTGACCCTGGCCCTTCAGCGACAAAACCATGGGCATCAAGCATGATTGCACCATCAAAGCCTTTTTGTTTAGCTTCGCTAAAGGCGAGTATTGAATTTACATAGTGGCCGCAGACTTTCGCTTCTAATTTTGTGCTTTTGGGGTTAGAGCGTTGATAAGAAGATATGCATACAGTTGCCTCACGATGGTCAAAATATTTATCCCACTCCCAGGCACAGATCATTAAAGATGATTCCTGGGCAGAAGTAAGTGTCAGGTTTTCTCCCGTCATAACAACAGGCCGGATGTACGCGTTGGTTAAATTATTTTTTTCCAATACCTGATAGCTGAGTTGGGTCAGTTCCTCAAGGCTGTACGCGAAAGGAATGTTCAAGAATTCGCAACTTCTCCTTAGTCGATCGAAGTGTTCGTAAGGCTTGAAAATCTTTGTGCCGTGAATAGTATAGTACGAACGGATTCCTTCGAAAACCCCGTAGCCATAGTGAAGCGTTTGGCTGAACAAACTACCGCCAGCTTCTTTTGCTTTTACAAATTTACCATCTAAAAAAAGTACGGAGTCTTCGTTGTAGTATTCCATATTCTATTTTTGAACAATCGTTAGTTTGCGGCCAGTGCTATAAAACAAAACCGCCCCGAAAATCGAGGCGGTTGAAAATCTTTATTCGACAATGATCACCACTGCTTTTTCTTTGTGAGAAGAATAATAGTATTGACTCGTTCAACTGAACTGCTACTATATTCCAGGGAGATCGTGATCAAGTTAGTCATTGTATAAAAATGATAATACAAGATTATAAAAAAATAATGATCGAGGAGTAATTTGTGCTATAAAAATATTGTCGTGGATTACAAGTGTTAGGTAGTTAACTTAAAAATTTTTTGATTGATTTGGTATTCAATGTTCGATTAATTGCGCGATCTTCGTGCAGAAGAAAAAGTAATTACAATCGCCCTGCATAAACAGTTTTGTTTGGCAGGGCGATTGTCATTTAGGATCAATTGATACAAACTAACGATTGTTGTGAGCTCAAATCCAAGAACAATTTTTGAAAAAATCTGGGATGCCCATGTCGTGAAGCGAGCAGATGGGTATCCGGATGCTCTTTTTATCGATCGACATTTTATTCATGAAGTAACCAGCCCGCAAGCCTTTGATGGTTTAAAAAAGCGTGGCATTAAAGTATTCAACACGTCACGAACAACAGCAACGGCCGACCATAATGTGCCAACTAAAAATCAGCATCTTCCAATCAAGGAAGAGCTGTCGCGACACCAGGTGGAAACACTTCGCAAAAATTGCAAAGAGTTTGGCGTAGACTTATATGACCTGGGCCATCCCTACCAAGGCATTGTTCACATCATTGGCCCCGAGTTGGGATTGACATTACCGGGAATGACCATTGTTTGTGGCGACAGTCATACCTCCACGCACGGTGCATTTGGAAATATTGCATTTGGAATTGGCACAAGTGAAGTGGAGCAGGTGTTGGCCACGCAATGTATTTTACAATACAAGCCCAAGACGATGAAAATCGAGATCAATGGAAAATTGAGCAAGGGTGTTGTGAGTAAGGACATTATTTTGTATGTCATTTCTAAAATATCAGCCAGTGGTGCCACTGGCTTTTTTGTTGAATATGCCGGCGATGCCATACGCGATTTGTCGATGGAAGCCCGTATGACAATTTGCAATATGAGTATTGAAATGGGTGCCCGCGGTGGATTGATTGCTCCTGATGAAACGACTTTCATTTATATCAAAGGAAGAAAATTTGCCCCGCAAGGTGAAGCCTATGGTCAGGCCGTTGAAAACTGGAAAAAGTTGACAACGGATGAAGGAGCAACGTACGATCAAGTACTCAAGTTTGATGCTGCCGATATCGCACCCATGATTACGTATGGCACGAACCCCGGTATGGGCATGAAAGTCACGGATCGTATTCCTACTCTTGCGGAATTGAAAACCATCAGTGAACAGACATCCTTTAAAAAATCGCTTGACTACATGGGTCTTGAGCCCGGGTCTCCATTGATTGGGAAAAAAGTGGATTACGTTTTTATTGGAAGTTGCACGAATGCGCGTATTGAAGATTTGCGTTTGGTGGCGGGCATGGTCAAAGGAAAAAAGAAAGCCCCCGATGTCGAGGTGTGGGTGATTCCCGGCTCAAAGCAAGTGGAAGCACAAGCCAAATTGGAAGGCCTTGATAAAATTTTTGAATTGGCAGGTTTTGAATTGAGAAGCCCGGGTTGCTCCGCCTGTTTGGGAATGAACGAAGATAAAGTTCCTCCGGGAAAGTATTGCATCAGTACCAGTAATCGGAATTTTGAAGGAAGGCAAGGACCGAAGTCGCGCACATTTTTGGCAAGCCCACTGAGTGCTGCTGCGGCAGCCATTTCAGGGAAAGTCACGGACGTGAGGGAATTCGTTTAATCGTTGATCGTTATTGATTGATCGTTCTTTTGAGAACAACCAACAACGAATAACTAACAACTAATGATGAGCAAGGAAAAATTCATAACACTGAAATCAACGGTAGTTCCCATTCCGGTAGAGAACATTGATACGGATCAAATTATTCCAGCCCGGTTTTTAAAAGCTACCACACGAGAGGGCTTTGGCGACAATTTGTTTCGAGACTGGCGTTACAACCTCATCCCTGGCTCTTCTCCGGAACAGAAGGGAACCGAGATACCTAATAATGATTTTGTTCTTAATCAATCTTCCTATTCTGGAAAAATATTAGTGGCCGGAAAGAATTTTGGGTGTGGATCAAGCCGCGAACATGCGGCCTGGGCAATTTTTGATTTTGGTTTCCGCGTAGTGGTGTCCAGTTTCTTCGCTGATATTTTTAAGAACAATGCCCTGAACAATGGACTTCTGCCAGTCGTTGTCTCCGATGACTTTTTAAAAAAGCTTTTTCAAGTTGTCAATCAAAACCCTGAAACGGAAGTCACTGTTGATTTGGCGAATCAGACCATTCGTTTTGACCAAGAGAAAGAGAAATTCGAGATCAATGGATATAAAAAAACTTGTATGATCAATGGCTATGATGACATTGACTACTTGTTGAGTTTGGCTAAAGAAATTCGCGAATTTGATTTAGCGCATTCATGAAGAAGAAAATAATTATACTACCGGGAGACGGCATCGGCAAAGAGGTAACAGCCGAAGGGACAAGAGTGTTGGAAAAAATTGCAACTATCTTTAATCATCAGTTTGAGTTTGATCGGGCACTGATTGGTCACGATGCTATAGAAGCAACTGGAAATTCACTTCCGGATGAAACATTATTCAAGCTAAAAAATTGTGATGCGATTTTGTTTGGGGCGGTAGGTCACCCCAAATATGATAATGATCCGACCTTAAAAGTAAGACCCGAACAGGGCTTACTGAAGATGAGAAAAGAACTCGGACTTTACGCCAACCTCAGGCCAATAAAGTTATTTGATGAGTTGCTTAGTGCTTCAAGCATTAAACCTGAAATTTTAATGGGCTCTGATATACTCTTTTTCCGTGAACTAACAGGTGATGTTTACTTTGGTGAAAAGGGTAGGAGGGATAACGGAAATACAGCTTATGACCTGATGATTTACCAGCGGTATGAAATTGAACGCATTGCTCATAAAGCTTTTCAAGCGGCACGGACGAGGAGAAATAAAGTCACCAGCGTTGACAAAGCCAATGTATTGGAAAGTTCCAGACTTTGGAGAGAGACTGTTCAGGAGATTAGCAAGCAATACCAGGACGTACAACTCGAACATCAATTTGTAGATTCTGCTGCCATGAAGCTGATTCAAAACCCTCGAAGTTTTGATGTGGTACTTACTGGAAATCTTTTTGGTGATATTCTCACGGATGAAGCATCGCAAATTGCCGGCTCCATGGGCATGTTGGCTTCCGCTTCGATAGGCGATTCAGTGGGGTTATATGAACCCATTCACGGAAGTGCTCATGATATTACCGGAAAAGGAATTGCGAATCCGTTGGCCTCAATCTTATCGGTGGCTTTGTTGCTCGATGTTTCTTTTGGGTTGAAGGAAGAGTCAACTGCGGTAATCAATGCGATCAAGCAAGTATTAAAAGAGGGGTATAGAACGGCTGATATTGCAGATAAGGAAACAAAAAAGGAAAAACTATTGAATACGGAACAGGTCGGCAATAAAATTATTGAACAATTGAACATTAAGAATCCAATCGACCCAACCGCTCTTACTACGGCGTCATTTATTGCCTCGATAAGTTAAAGACAAAACACTATGGCAAACAAAATTCAAATTTTTGATACTACGCTTCGTGATGGTGAGCAGGTGCCCGGCTGCCAGTTAAAGACGGAGGAGAAAATTGTTGTAGCAAGGGAATTGGAGGCCCTTGGTGTGGACGTCATTGAGGCGGGCTTCCCGATTTCTAGCCCAGGGGATTTCCTTTCGGTGGTTGAAATCTCAAAGGTACTTAGGGACACTGTAGTCTGTGGACTGACACGCTCTAAAAAGGAGGATATCGATGTTGCGGCTGAAGCCTTGCATCATGCCAGGCGTGGTCGCATTCATACCGGCATTGGTTCGAGCGATGTTCACATTAAGCATAAATTCAAATCTTCACGTGAGCAGGTTCTGGAACAAGGGGTTTGGGCTGTGAAATATGCGAAGAGCAAAGGTTTTGAAGTCGAATTTTTTGCTGAAGATGCGGGTCGTGCTGATCTCACTTTCCTTGCACAAATGACCGAAGCGGTAATTACCGCTGGCGCTGATGTGGTAAATATCCCCGATACTACCGGCTATTGCCTTCCTCATTTGTATGGCAAGCGTATTCAGTATTTGTTTGACCATGTAAAAAATATTGACAAAGCCATCATCTCCGTACATTGCCACAATGACCTTGGATTAGCAACAGCCAACACCTTGAGCGGTGTTATTCATGGGGCACGTCAGGCGGAGGTAACCATTAATGGAATTGGAGAGCGCGCAGGGAATACCTCTTTGGAAGAAGTCGCCATGATTTTTCAAGTACACAAGGATTTGGGTTTCGAAACAGGCATCCACTCCGAAAAAATTTACCCGGTCAGCAAATTAGTTTCAGCGATGATGCGGATGCCGGTCCAGGCAAACAAAGCGATCGTTGGAGCGAACGCATTTTCGCATTCGTCGGGCATTCATCAAGATGGTTTCCTAAAACATGCGGAGAATTATGAGATCATTAACCCATCTGAAGTGGGGGTGCCTTCGTCTTCTATTCTGTTGACGGCACGAAGTGGCCGTGCAGCCTTGAAACACCGAATGGAATTGTTGGGTCACAAATACGAAGGCGAAGATCTCAATACGTTGTATGAAAATTTCCTGATGATAGCTGATGAGAAAAAGGAAGTGAACGATGATGACCTGATTGCACTTGCCGTGAACTTACCGATTCTTGATCGGTAAGTTCATGCTCTATTTCTTCTCCGGTTTCTTTTCCTGTTGATGTCTCCCAAATGAGTATCCGAGCGAGATGCTTATATTTTCATTGTAAATTTTTTGACTTGGCAGCGGGCCGCCAGTTGGGTTGGTGACCAAAGTGGCTGCATTTTCAAAAAGTGGAACAAACCCTTTGGTGTAACGGCCTCCAATACTGATTCCCCATTTGAACTCGTATTCTACGCCCAGCACAATTCCAGCATCTAACTTTTGCCGGTAGCTCTTTAACGCAGCAGCATAGCCAAAAATTGATGAGTTGGTATATAATTTACCTGAGCTATCGTATTGTATGCTTGAGTTAAGTAACATCCCCACATAAGGCCCCGCAAGAATTTGAAATCCCTTGTAATGAAACGTTGCTGAAATGGGATAAACATCAATGTATTGACTCTTGAATTTACTCTTGTAGGGTTGCCCCGAATTGTCATTGAGTTGAACAATACTTCCTTTTTGTATCGTCAGCACTTCGGATTTAATCCAAAAATATTTCCCGACTTTCGAGTTCACATATAACCCGACATGAAACCCCGTTAATGGCGAAGTACCTCCGCCTGTTGAGAGCTGACTTAAATCGGGGCCGGATACATTCGCTGATGTGAAACCTACCTTGATCCCAAGGCTTGTCTCACCTTGTGCTTGGCTGGCAAACCAGACCAGCGAGGTCATCAGCGTAAGCAAAAATTTATTTTTCATTCAGCTTTAAAAATTTATGTCCCAAATACCAACGGCCCTTTCCAATTGAACTAAAGCTGCTGCGTAGGCATATAGTGTACTAAAATAATCTGCTTGAATACTATTGTAGGTTCGCTGGGCATTCAGCACTTCCAGCAAAGAAGTTTTTCCGCGCTGGTAAGCATATACCTTTCCGTCAAGTACACGTTTGGCTTCTAACAGCAACCCTGACTGAAATTGTTGTACTTGTTTTCGTTGGGCCAAATAATTAAAGTAAGCTTGCGATACATCGGTTTCCACCTGCAATTCTACTTGTCGGTATTGAAGGTCGGCCTGATCAATATTGTATTGAGCGATTTTTAAATCACCCTTATAATTATTTGAAAATTTCAACGGTATTGAAATGCCTCCGTAGACAGCCGTGAGAGAAGGAGTAGGCTCCACCGCATTCGTGACCACGGAAGTATTGTTGGAACCAATAACAATCCCCAAATCGATGGCACGGTTTGCCTTGGCTAATCGAAGCGCGCTTTGAGCAACATTTTTGTTTTTTAATGCAGCTAACAGATCGGCCCGGTTATTGATGGCGCTTGTTATCAAATCTTGAAAGACAAATTCGCGGTCGAACATGGAGAAGCTGCCCGATGGATAAAGAAGTGTGTCACCACTTTTTTTACCCACCAGTAAATTGAGGTTCGTCAGCGACACTTTCCAATTTGATTCGGCTTGAATAACACCATTGAGCAGGTACCTTGCCTCAAGCCTGCTCTGTTTGGCATCAATTTCCATAATCGATCCTAATTTGAATCGAATGCTATCGGAAATAGCCAGCCTATTGATACTTTGATAGGAGTTATTTAGAACCCTTAAATTATTTTTTTGAAACAGAGCATACAGATAAGCAAGGGTAGCATCAGCCCTGAGGTTGCGAAAAAAATCTTCGAGTTGGGCCTTCGCCAATTCAGTGCCATTATTCGCCAAATCAATTCGGGCTTTTCTTTTTCCACCCAATTCAAGTGTCGTAGTGCCATTAATGGAGTAACCGTAGCCTGCTTTTAACCGATTCTGTCCCATGTTGATATAACCATAGTACAATTCCGGGTTTGGAAAAATTTTAGCCACTTCAATCCCCGCGAAGGCGATGTCTACATTAAATTTTTGTGCGGCATAGAGCAAATTGCCCTTGCCAACATTTTCAAGGTATTCGGGATAGCCGATAATTTTCCGTGCAAATAGCGTATCGTTTTGGGCAACCCCAAGATGGATGATCCCTAAAAGAAAAACCGAAATTGTATATAACGACTTCATTTTAGTGTCCATCTTTTACGTTCTCCAAATCCATCGCAAAGTCATCACCCCACTTTTTTTCTACCAAATAATACATCGCAGGTAAAACATAAAGGGTAATGGCGGTTGCAAAAAGCAAACCGTAAACAATCACGGTTGCCAGGGGACGCTGAACATCGGAACCTATTCCGGTTGCTAACGAAGCTGGCAGCAGCCCGAGAATTGCTACCGTTGCTGTCATTAATATAGGACGGAAGCGAAGCCTTGTTCCTTCCAGCACTGCCGACTTTAATTCCATTCCGCCTGTTCTTAGTTGATTAATATTGGAAAGCATGATTACCCCGTTTTGGATCGCAACACCGAATAACGCAATGAAGCCTACGGCGGAAGAAACGTTGAGTGTCATTCCACGAATATTAAGGGCGAGCATTCCACCAAAAAGAGCCAGAGGCACTACGGATAAAATCAATCCTGCTTGCCGGAAACGACCGAAGGCACTGTAAAGCAAAATAAACATGATCGCTAATGCCAATGGAACAATGATGGAGAGCCGTGCATAAGCCCGATTTTGGTTTTCAAACTGTCCGCCCCATTTGATCACATACTTTTCATGATCATATTTTACTTCTTTCTCAATTTTATCCTGACCTTGTTTTACAAAGGCGGTCAAGTCAATTCCACGAAGATTTAATTTAACAGTCAAGTGGCGTTTGTTCATTTCCCGGGTGATTGTGCTCTCGCCTGTATTTAATTCAACTTTGGCAACTTGAGAAACCGGAATGCGAGCGCCGTCGGGTGTGTTGAGCATAAGATTGGAAATAGCCTCAGGAGTGCTACGACTCTCCTCATTGAATCGGCAAGTGATATCGTACACTCGTTCACCAATAAAAATTTGCGAGATGGCTTTACCGCCAATGGCCACTTCAATTAAATCGGCCACATCAGAAACATTCAAGCCATACCGGGCAACTGCCTCGCGATCGATCTTAACCTGTAATTGAGGGAGCGGGGGCTCCTGGTCGATCGCCAAATCAACAGCTCCTTTAATGGATCGTAAGGTTTTAAGAACATCTTCAGCGATTCTTCTGGTCTCTTTAAAATCATTGCCAAATACTTTCACAACCAATTCGCTATGCGCCCCGGCAATTTTATCCATCACGCCATCAATCATGGGCTGGGAAAAGCCAACGGTGTAGCCGGGCATTTTTGCATAGTCATTGGCCAGTTCATTGATAAGGTCATTCTTTACTTTTCCTCTTGGCCATTCATCATAGGGCTTTATTCCGACAGAGCACTCGTAATGGGAGGGTGTCCATGAATCAGTGCCGTTGTCATTCCTTCCAAGTTGAGTAACCATATATGTTACCTCCTCGTGCTTCAGTGTCACTTTACGTAAAGTATCAGCCATTTGCTTGGATTTATCCAATGAAATTCCAGGTGGTAATGTTACCTGCAACCAAATCGAGCCTTCATCAAGTGTTGGCAAAAAATCCTTCCCTACCATAACGGTTAAAATGACCGCACCAACCAACACTCCCGCCAAGGGAGCAAAGACCTGTCTCGGTCGGTCAACAATCTTCTTGATTCGGTTATGATATAAATGCGTGAGTTTCTCGAGCCACTTGTTATGATAAAGTTTTTGAGGTTTGCGATAGACAGCGTAAGCAAGCCCGGGGATTAAAAGCATGGCGACTAAAAGTGCTCCAAACAACGCATAGCTCACGGTGAAGGCCATAGGTGTAAATAATTTTTTCTCCACGCGTTCAAAGGCGAACAACGGGAGATAGGCCGTGATGATGATTAATGTTGCAAACAAAATTGGCCGGGCAACATGAAATGCCTGCACACCAATATGCGACTCCTCCAATTCAATGGATTCATTTTCTTCCCTGTTCTTAAGAATAGTCTCCATCATTACAATCGCGCCATCGACAATCACACCAAAGTCGATCGCACCGAGCGAGAGCAAGTTGGCCGGGATGTTTGTCATGTGCATGAGAATGAAAGCAATCAAGAGCGCAAGCGGAATGGTGATGGCTACCAACATGGCACCGCGCCAGTTGCCGAGGAAGAGAATGAGTACAATGACCACCAGGGTAATTCCCTCAACCAAAGTGTGCGAGACTGTATTTAGCGTGGTGTGCACAAGTCCTGTGCGATCCATATAAGGAACAATTTTCACGCCTTGCGGAAGACCACCATTATTTAGTTCATCAACTGCTTTGTGAACACCTTCCAGTACGTTTGATGGGTTTTCGTGTTTCAGCAGAAGTACAATTCCTTCGATGCTTTCGGAAAGGTTGGACTGATGATCGGAATATCCCAAAATACCTTTACGCTCAAGAATACCAAATTTTAATACGCCTAAATCCTTTAAAAAAATAGGCACACCTTTTTGGCTCTTCACGACAATGTTGCCCATGTCATCAAGATTTTTTAGCAGCCCGATACCACGAACCACATAACCTAATTCTCCTCGGGTAAGAATGCTCCCGCCAACGTTATTATTGTTGTTATTGACCGCTGTTTCAATTTCTGACAACGAGGTTTTGTACTGCTCTAGTTTCTTAGGATCAATTTCAACCTGATATTGTGTCGTGATGCCTCCAAAATTTGCAACATCGGCTATCCCTTGTACTTGTTTAATTCTCGGTATGATTACCCAATCCTGTAGATTTTTGAGACTTCGGATATCTTCTCGGTTGCTAATTACCGTATAGCGATAGATTTCCCCGATCGGCGAACTAAGCGGATCCAATCCCGGCTGGGCTCCTTTTGGTAAATTCAAATCCGATATTCTTTCCTCAATTCTTTGACGGCTCCAATAGTCCTCGACACCATCTTCGAAAACAAGAGTGACCATCGAAAGTGCAAATGTGCTCCGACTCCGCATGACGTGCATGCCTGGTAAGCCGTTAAGCGCACGCTCAATGGGGATGGTTATTTGTTGTTCCACCTCCTCCGCAGCAAGGCCTGGAACCTGAGTAACAACCTGTGACGTAACATCCGCGATATCCGGATAAGCCTCGATGGAAAGTTGTTTCCATGAATAATAACCCATCAGTGCCAATAGCACAAACAAGGCCATGATCAACCATCGTTTCTTGATCGCAGTGAAGATCAGTTTTTCCACGAGTTGTTATTTTGCGTCAAGCAGGTAAAATCCGCCTTCCGAGATTATCGTCTCATTCCCTTCCAATCCTTCGGTGATTACCGTTCTGCCGTTGATGGTTTCTGCGGTACTTACCAGTTGGCGTTTATAGGTTCCGGGATGAGTTTGAACAAATACAAAGTTTTTGTCATTAAACTGCAGCAAGGCCGTGGAAGGAACGAAGATGGTCGGAATAGGACGTTCCGTAAAACGCACCGTTGCATACATTCCCGGCTTCAACATTTCACCACGGTTGGGGCATTCAATTAATACATTGATAGCACGGGTCTCCTCGTCAACAATTTCATCAATGTGATAAACATGACCGCTAAACTTTTCTCCCGGATAAGCAATTACCTGTGCCTCGGTAGCATCACCTTCCTGAATGAAGCGAATGTCTTTCTCTTTGACAGAGGCTGTAATCCACACCGATGATATTTCTGCCACGGTAATAATCGCATTACTATTATCCGTTAGGTATTTACCAACAACAATTGAGTTTTTGATGACTTGACCTTTGATGGGTGAGTGAACCACCAAAGCTTCTCCGAAGATCATTTGATCGGGATCAACACCAAAAATGCGAATACTGGCACGGGATTTTTCCAGTTCGCTTTTGCTGTTCTCAAAAAGGGTGCGCGCAGTTTCAAAATCACGTTGCACGCCTACGCCATTCTCCAACAGGTCATTTTGTCTTTTATAGTCTTTTTCATTCAATAAATATTGCTGCCGGGCTTGCAAAAACAGCTTTTGAGCATCGGTATAGTCAGATGAATAAATGCTGAATAGTGGCGTCCCCGGGTTTACATCCTGCCCCAGTTGGGCGAAAGACTGCATGATTCTACCATTAAACGGTGCCGCAATTTCCGCATACTTATTGGGTATTGCCTTTATTTTGGCAGCCGAGTATATTTGAAGGTTATAAGGTTCTTTTACAACTAATGCTAATTTAATTTGAGGCTTAATGTTGGAGCTATCAGGAATAGTAATTTCATCGCCTTTCAAAATATAGTTTACAGGCAAGGTCGAATTTTTTGAATTGCGGCAAGCGCTTGCCGCCAACAAGATTGTTGTTATAAGAAGGATACTTTTCTGCATTGATAATAAGCTTGAAGGGCTAATGGATCACAATTTGTTTGGTGTTCGGATTTGAAGTTGCAATGTTACGAGAATTTTATGAAAGGGGATTACCAATTTCCGAAGAAAAATATTGCTTTGCGATAATAAATATCACATTTTGATTCTGTTTTCATCTTGTTTTACCTTTCACAGCAATTACCTGATCGTTACTTTTGAATGATTTTTTCTAACAGAGATCGATGCTACACAACCACGCGCATGAGAATCACCATCACCACCATCTTGATTCGGTGAACAGGGCTTTTATAGTAGGGATCATTCTAAATGTTGCTTTTGTTTTGATTGAGGCAGTCATTGGCCTGAGGGTTAATTCCCTTTCGCTATTAACGGATGCCGGTCATAACCTGGGCGATGTGGCAGGATTGGTTTTGGTAGTAGTAGCTGCCCGTTTTGCGAAGAGAAAGCCAACTCAAAAGTTCACCTATGGTTTTGGTAAAACAACAATTTTAGTAGCGTTGGCCAATGCGGTGCTATTGCTGGTGATGGTAGGCGCCATCGGTTGGGAAGCATGGCAAAGAATAAATAAACCGCTTCCCGTTGAGGGACAAATTATTGCATGGGTGGCATTAGCCGGAATTTTAGTTAATGGAGCAACCGCTCTTTTATTTTTACGAGATCGTGAAAAGGACCTTAACGCACGCGGAGCTTTTTTGCATATGGCGACTGATGCTCTCGTTTCGCTGGGAGTTTTGGTATCCGGAATTGTTATTTATTATACCCACTGGTTTTGGATTGATGCCTCACTGAGTTTATTGATTATTGTAGTGATCGTGATTGGAAGTTGGAGGCTCTTGAAAGACTCGCTCCGGCTTTCGCTGGACGGTGTGCCAGCCGAAATAAACCTTGAAAGGATTCGACAGTATCTATTGAACATAAAGGGAGTGACCGGCCTGCACGATTTGCACATTTGGGCCATGAGTACTAATGCCAATGCCCTCACGGTTCATTTAGTCATCCCTGGTGGAATGGATGACACTTCGTTGTCGAAGATCAATTCAGAGCTTCATTCACAATTTCAGATCGATCACACCACCATTCAGGTTGAAAAGTCCTCCGCAGTTGAATGTGAGCAACGGTGTTAAGGTAATTTTATGACCCAAGCCTGGCTTTTTCTTCTATTCGTGAATATCCCTTTAATTTCTTCAGCACAATCTGGTGATTTTCCTTTTGGAGGGATAACTTATAAGGAGTTGGAGATGAAAAAATATGAAATTGATACCAGTGCAATAGCAGTGGTGCTGAATGAATACGGATTCGCCTCCATCAACGAAAATGTCAGTGAAGACAACCGTCTTTTTTTTGAATACCATGCTAAAATAAAAATTTTAAAAAAGGAAGGTCTATCCAAGGCCAACTTTGAATACCCTCTGCTGAAAATTGGCAACGATGAAACGATTTGGCTTTCCTTAGAAGCGACAACATATAACCGTGAAAACGGAACGATTAAGGAATCAAAATTCGATCCTAAGAATTTTTTTATTGAAAAAGGAGTGACAAAAAATTATAACGTGGTGAAGTTTGCTTTGCCAAACGTTAGCGTTGGCTCTGTTATCGAGATTAAATATAAAACGGAGTCGCCTTTTTTTTACAACTTTCATCGTTGGGAATTCCAGGATGACGTACCTAAGATTCACAGCGAATATTGGTGTAGAATTCCTGCCAATTGGGTTTATAATATTGCGCTAAGGGGATTCTTGAGATTAAATAAAAATGAGTCAGGTGTAGTTAAAGATTGCTTCGAGGTTTCAAGCACCAACTACAAAGCCGATTGTCTTCTCGCCAAGTATGCGATGAATAATATTCCTTCATTTGTGGAAGAGCAATTTATGACGACGAAGAAAAACTTCCTTTCGGCAATTAATTTTGAGTTATCGGAAATACAGCGGTTCGATGGTCGAAAAATAAAATATGCCGAAGAGTGGAAAGATGTGGATAATAAATTAAGGACACATGAAGATTTTGGAAGACAAATCAAAAAAGCAAAGAGCCTGATGGAAGATCTGTTGAAACCCGTCATTGGAACTGAAACGGATCCACTAACCAAGGCTAAGTTAATTTACGCTTTTGTGAAGAAAACTTTTTCGTGGAATGAAAACAACGGTTGTTATACCGAACTGGGAGTAAAGAAAGCCCTTGATGAAAAGAAAGGAAATGTGGCAGATATCAATTTATCGTTAGTGGGAGCACTACAATCTGCAGGGTTGGATGCTGACCCGCTCTTAATTTCAACACGTGATTTTGGATTGCCTGTAAAGATTCATCCGCAAAGAACTGGTTTCAATTATGTTGCAGCAAGATTGAAAATTGGCGGCGAGGAGTTTCTTCTGGACGCCACGGATGATTTCCTTCCATTTGGAGTTTTGCCGGTGCGTTGCTTGAATGATCAGGGAAGGGTGGTGAGTAAGACGGAGTCTGGCTGGATTAATTTGACCTCGAATCAAAAAAATAAAACCGTTGTTAGCATGGACATGAAATGGCTGCCAACCGAAGAATTAAAGGGCTCTTTGATTGTTCAATATTCCGGCTATGATGCGCTTGATCAACGGAAGAAAATCAAGGGAAAGAGTGATTCGGAAAACCTCAAGGAATTGGGCAAGCAATTTCATGATGGGGAAGTGGAGAATTATAAGATTGAAAATGCAGAAGACCTGACAATTCCGCTTACGGAAAAAATAGATTTGAAATTTGCTGCATTTGAAAATACCGGAGCCAGCACTTTCTACTTTAACCCTTTTCTTCTTAACCGCTATGAAAAAAACCCTTTCCACTCAACGGAGCGTCTATATCCGGTTGATTTGGGAGCACCGATCGAATCTAATTATTTAATTACAATTGAACTGCCCGAAAACATCCTCGTGGATGAAGCGCCAAAGAGCTCGGCTTTTAGCCTTCCAAATGGAGGGGGTAGGTGTTTCTTCAATATTGCAGTGACGGGAAAGACAGTTACTGCAGCATTCATGATGAGTTTGTCCAGAGCGATATACACATCGGAGGAGTATCATTACCTCAAAGAATTTTTCTCTCGAGTAGTTCAGGTGCAGCAATCTCAATTTGTTTTTAAAAAAATAAAATAAATCAAAAAGGTGAATAACCGGGAAACCGAAACTCCTCTTCTTTGATCGAACTAAACAAAAACCCACAAATAACTTTTGGATAAAAATAGGTTGACTTTTGCGGCATGGTGTAACCACTCTGACAAACCCGTTTCACCTCTTCGATAGAAACTTCCTGTGTGATAATTGCCATCTGCACGTCTTGCCTTAAAACTTTGGTAAGACAATCGGCAAAACTTCGGTCAAACGAAATGCATTCGGAGGCTCTTTGTGCTTTGCCAGGGATGCCAAGAATTTTTTCAATAATAAAATAGTGGAGTACCGTAAGGTCAAGAGCTTTGATTTCTTCCGGAAAATGCCAACGCATAGAGGCAAAAGCTTCTGGTTTTAGTTTTATTTTGAAGGCACGGTTCTTGATTAGAACCCCGAACGTCCATTTTTTTCCTGTAATAATTTCATTCAGCGTGTCCGCGTCTTCCACCTCATGGACATTAAAGTCATTGGCTAACGATTGAATGATTTTTTCAGCATTAAAATTGTCGATGTTTTTTATAACACGATGGGTGGGTAATATCCTTAGGTCCCCCGCTTCGGTATTGGTTAAATACATCAAATGAAAATTGTACCCTTCATGGCCTGTATGATAAGGATTGCCGGCTCTTTGATTTTTCATATGTGCCAACGAACTTTCATAGCGATGATGCCCATCGGCAAGGATGATTGTTTTGCCTTTAATGGTATTGATAAATTTTTGAATGGAAGCGGCGTCGTGGATTATGGCCAGCACATCGCGCACACCCTGATAGTCTTCGGTTTCGTAAATTGGGTTGGTGATGGCCTCATCCATATACTTTTCCAATTCAAAAGTTTCATCGGTATAAAGGCCATGCGTGGGGCTTACATGGAGCTCTGTTTTTTCCAACAGTTCAATGCGATCATTGACCGATTGAGGAATGGTATTCTCATGCCGGAGAATGACTTTATCTTCAAATGGGTAAGCTCGGATATGGCACACAAATCCTTTGCGACAATACTCCTTAGGATCTCCGGCTAATTTGAAATATTGATAGTAAACATAAATGCCTGGTAATTGATCTTGAAGAATCACGCCATCCCTTTTCCAATTTCCTAAAAGTCTTCGTGCCCGATCAGCAGCCTGGGGTTGCTGGGGCACTGAAAGGTGAATGGAGTTAAGCGGATTTTGATAAAGTGCTTCACGCTGTTTGTCGGAGACAACATCAAACAGCGGCGCTGTGACCGGACCAATATCATTTACGACATGCTTGTTATAACGCCAGGCGCGGACGGGTTTAATTTCAGCCATGCGTTAACTCAATATTAAAATTCAAAATTATTCAAAAAGCCTCTTTCGAAGGCAAACATAGCGCTGTTTTTACAAATTCTTGACAATCTGTGATCGCTTGTCCTTCTCCACGTCAATCTTAATCAATGCCAAGTCAGCTTGGCGACCTTCGCGAACACCAAATGAAGCAATCATAATCCATTCAGGTAGCCCATTTGATTCACTCTATAAAAGAACCGCCGCTAGTCGCAATTGATAAATTTGCACGAACGATAGTCCCAGAATAAGCTTTGTAAATTGAAATCTTAAATTTATTTAATCTTGAGTTATCTTTACGCCATGCGTCCCATTATTGCACCTTCCATACTGGCAGCCGATTTCGCCAACCTTCAGAATGAAGTGGAGATGATCAACAACAGCGACGCCGATTGGGTACATGTTGATATTATGGATGGCGTGTTTGTGCCAAATTTTTCGATGGGCTTACCAGTTGTCGAAGCTATTAAGCGTCATTCAAAGAAACCCCTGGATATCCATCTCATGATTGTTCATCCCGAAAACTATGTGGAGGCTTTTCACAAGGCCGGCGCAGCAATTATTTCGGTGCATATCGAAGCGTGCCATCATCTCCATCGAAATATCCAGCAGATCAAAGCCCTCGGCTGTAAGGCTGGAGTTGCGATTAACCCGCACACGCCAATTTCCTGTTTATCGGAAGTTATTAACGACATCGATATGGTTTGCCTGATGTCTGTAAACCCTGGCTTTGGTGGGCAAAAATTTATTGAGCGTACCTACGAAAAAATAAAAGAGTTAAAGACACTAATCCAGGATCGAAATGCCAAAGTCCTTATTGAAATTGACGGTGGGGTAAACCAGGAAAACGCCAAACCTTTACTTGACGCCGGAGCGGATGTATTGGTGGCCGGAAATTTCATTTTCTCTTCACCCAACCCCAAAGAAGTAATTGAGTCGTTGAAGGGTAAATGACTAATAGTTTCCCGTGCAAGTACAGTAACGAGAAAGCAATTTTCAAATAATAGCGGCTACTGAACGTTCAACTTTAAAATGTTCAAGTACAATAAGGGTCAAATTCTTATCTTTAGGTTCAAAAACCTGTTCTGACACGGCTACTCAAATTAACATTCGTTACGCTGGCATTTTTGCCAATAGCATTGTCTGCTCAGGATCAAGGCAAATCAACTATACCACTGGATCATTTTTATGCCACGCCTAGGCACGGTTCGGATATTTTTAGGCGAGCCCTTCACAATTTTCATGTTGGCGTTTACATCGGTTACGGAAACACTTTTTTTAAAAATCAGTTGAATGGCTTTGGAATTTACCAGACGCCGGGAAAATTACCAGAACTATTTACAACATCAACTGCCGTACGCTATACTAATTGGGTTAATAATGCGGGTATTGATTCTTCTGCGGCAGGGGGAAATATTGCCGCTAATCCAGGCACATCTGGTTTAGGCTTCAAAGGGCATGCATTGAATATCCCGTTGGCAGGTACTGTTCATTATGAGTTTAACCGATATCGGATCGGAGGTGGCTATTCGTATGAGCTGATGAGCATAGGCACCCTCCATGCTGCCACATTAACTGAAAAGATCAGTAACATGACTCCCAGTAGCGCGACTGGTTTTGTAAGAAAATATTGGGGGATGTTAGGCGTTTCGTTTTACCGCTGGAATAATTATCTGTTCACGGGGGACTTGCAGGTAGGGACTTATAAATTAAAAACAAATTATAACGCCGCGCAGGTTACGCCAAGTACTTACATCAATTTGGGCGTGACTGTAGAACGGGATTTGTCAGAGTACTTAAAAGTATTTGTCCGTCCGGCGTATGAAATAAAAAGCTACAACCTGGCGGTTCCGACTAGCGGGAAATCGATCCATTACGGCATTAATGCAGTGTATGTGAATGTTGGTTTCACGTATTCAATTCCGGAATTGCCCCGGTGTTTCCTTAAGGAATGTCATGCGCAAATAAACCACGCCCACGGAAACAAGGAATACCGCAGCAGGAGACACGCCATTTATAAGAAACAAAATCCGGGTTACGGCGAAAACAATCCAACATTGATCAAATACAAGGGAAAAAACAAGAATAAAATCAATCCGTACTAACTGACTTCAAATCGAAATATCCCACAATACTTCGTTCACCAATTTCATTTAAAACCTTAAGGTGAACACGGTACAAATATCGGGTTCCGAATGTACGGTGAGTGATCCATTATGCATTTGCATGATTTGCCTGGAGAGTGCGAGGCCAATCCCTGAGCCTGATTTCTTGGTGGTGAAGAAGGGTACAAAAATCCGGTTAATCGCTTCAGGAATAATCCCGGGGCCGTTGTCGATTACTTCCAGGATGACGGATTGGTCAATGTATTTCCCGTTCAGCTCAATTTTACCAGAATCATTCAAGGAAAGCGATTCCATGGCATTCTTCACCAGGTTAATCAATACTTGTTCAATCATCTCGGCGTCGGCTTGAATGGTGAGATAGTCTGAACTGCACGAACTGGTAAACACGATATTCGTTTTTTTCAATTCCTGCCGCATGAACTGTGCTGTCTTTTCGATCAATTCTTTCAACAACACTGTTTTTATTTTGGGTTGTGGAAGTGATGTATATTCACGATAAGCGTCAATGAACTTTATTAATCCCTTGCTTCGGTTTTCAATCGTGGCTAGGCCCTCGCGCAAATCATCTGCTGCCTCTGCTTTTAGTTCATAGTCTTTTCCAGTCTGCAACATTTCATTGTCTAGAATTTCGCGTAGGGTGGACGTGAGGGACGAAATAGGGGTGATCGAGTTCATGATCTCATGGCGAAGTACACGGGTCAGGTTTTGCCAAGCTTCAATTTCTTGTTTTTGCAATTCCGTCTGGATGTTTTGTAACGTCACCAACTTAACAGTGTTCCCTCGGATGCGCATTTCGGTCGCCTGAATGGTGAGCAAAAACTCATTGGCCTTATACAATACTCCTTTTCCTGATTGAACTTCTTTTAGCGCGTTAAATAATTTTTCATTTTTCTCCGCAAGCTCGCTGATGTTTTTCAGGTTCGCCATATTGACGAACCGTTTTGCATTGGCATTCATCAGCTGAATGTTTCCTTCGTGGTCAAAGGAAAGAATGCCGGTACGAACTTGCTGAACCACCGTGTTGAGGTATTGCCAGTTTTCCTCCTTTTCGGAACGCGTGTTTCGAAAGGCCTCAAGAACTTCGTTGAAGGCAAGGTTTAATTCCTTATAACTTTTACCGAGTCGGTTGTCGGCCGCAAATCCCGAAATAAAATCCGAATAGCGAACGGATTCAAGAAATCGGGTAAGCTTGCGGTTGGTTTGTGATGTGAAGCGATAGATTTCCCAGACTTGAAATAAAACGATGACGACCATGAGGCCAGCCGCGAAGATCATGTTGGATCGGCCGAACATAAATACAGCCGCTGCCATCGTGATCCCCAATAAAATTACGCGAAATAATATCCGTATACGAAAGTCTTTCATAGTTAATTGTCAACTGACAATTGATAAATTGACAATCAACATTAGAGTCCATGCTTTTCTAGCCTGCGATAGAGGGATGAACGGGTAAGCCCGAGTTCGGTTGCAGCCTGAGTGATATTACCGTTATATTTTTTGAGTACCTTTCTAATCAGTAATTTTTCTACTTCTTCCAAATTGTAGGCATCCAGGTTAAGCCCCGCTTCGTTATCCCTTACATTCGTGGCATTCAGGTTAAAATCTTCGGGCTGCAACACCGTGGAGGAACTCATGATCACCGCCCGTTCGATGGCGTGCTGTAGCTCACGAATGTTGCCGGGCCACGGGTGTTTGTTCATCCGTGCCATTGCTGCATCACTGATTTTCGAAATCGATTTTTCATATTTGGAAGAATAGCTCTTCAAAAAGAAATGCGCCAAAAGAGGAACATCCTCCGGACGCTCGCGAAGGGAAGGGATTTCAATTTCAATGGTATTGATCCGGTACAGTAAATCCTGCCGAAATTTATTTTCTTTCACCATGTCATACAACGGCATATTCGTGGCGCAGATCAGGCGCATGTTAATAGGCATTTCTTTGTTCGCGCCCACACGGCTCACTTTTCGGTTTTGTAATACGGTCAGTAGTTTGGCTTGTAACGTCATGGACAGGTTGCCGATTTCATCCAGAAACAAAGTGCCGTTGTTGGCTAACTCAAAACGCCCGATCCGGTCTTCTTTGGCATCCGTGAAGGCGCCTTTTTTATGACCAAATAGTTCGCTTTCAAATAGCGTCTCTGTGACCGAGCCCAAATCAACGGCGACAAACGATTCATTTTTCCGGATTGAATTTCGATGAATGGCACGGGCAATCATTTCCTTGCCGGTTCCGTTTTCGCCAAGGATTAAGACATTGGCATCGGTCTGCGCAACCCGCTCCACCGTTTGAAAAATCTTTTGCATAGCCTGGCTTTGGCCAATGATGTCGCTGAATTTTTCATTCTGTGCTTGATTGATCTCCTGGTTTTTGATTCTTAGTGTTTCTACCTGGTCGCGCGACTCACGAAGGCGCATGGACGAAAAAAGGGTAGCGAGTAATTTTTCATTCTCCCAAGGTTTTAAAACAAAATCGGTAGCGCCGGCTTTGATCGCTTTTACGGCCATTTGCACGTCGCCATACGCGGTAATTAATACCACCACGGAAGATGGATCAATGTCCAAAATTTTTTGTAGCCAATAATATCCTTCGCTACCGCTGCTCACATCTTTCGTGAAGTTCATGTCGAGCAAGATCACATCGTAATCTTCATTGGCCATCAACGTGGGTATGCTCTCCGGATTTTTTTCGATATCCACTTGATGGAAGTGCCGCTTGAGGTGCATTTTTGCAGCTTTTAGCAAGTCCTCATTATCGTCAACGATCAATACTTTTCCGTGCCTCGGTTCGCTCATAAAGTTGCTTGATTTGGGATTATTGGATGAAAGGCTTCAGGGTTCTGGCTGTAGCTAAAATCAGTAACACAATATTGATACCGTAAATCGAATGCCTTTATTTTTAATCATAGGGCTGATTTAAGCCTAAATCTACAATTTTTTTTGTTCGTTTACGGACATCTTCGTTCACATTTGAACTTAAATCGTATTACGAACACTTGAAATTTGCTCTTTTGAGCATCTTATGATATTGGCACATTAGTTGGCTAACTGGAAGTGAAAAACACAATAGAATGGCAGAGTCAATGGACAAAAAATTAGTAAAGAAAAGGTTTACCGTAAAGAAAGTGGCGACCTACCTTGGCTCAGCAGCCCTGGTCATCTTCGTTGCTTATCAATTTATTTTCGCCGACAGGCGCTCTACCCTCAAAACGGAAAAAGATAAAATCACGATTTCAGAAGTAAAGATGGGAGAGTTTAAGGAGTACATCCCACAAACCGGAACGGTCGAGCCAGCAAGAACCGTTTACCTGGATGCCATCGAGGGTGGAAACATCAAGCGCATTATTCGCGAAAGTGGTGCGATAGTAAAAGCAGGAGATCCAATAATTGAAATATCCAATCTTAGCAGAGAGATCGCGGTTTTGCAGCAAGAAGCGGAGTTAGTGCAAAGTATTAACCGTTCACGTGATACGCGGATGACTATTTTAACAAATGATCTGAATCAACGGGGACAACTAGCGCTGATTGATCAACAATTGGCAGTTTATACCCCCCAATACCAAAGACAAAAAATTCTACTTGAGAAGAAGCTTATTGCAAGACAGGATTTTGAAGCAACCCAGTCGAATTATATATATAATCTTGATCGAAGGAAATTCACCTATGAAGCTTATAAACGCGATTCCCTAAACCGGATTCTTTCTTTGCAAGACATGGATGTTTCTGAAGACCGCATGAAGAAAAATTTGATATCGGTGAGAACAATTTTGGATAACCTCAATATCAAAGCTCCAGTGGATGGCCAGTTGACATTGGCGGCACACTGGGAAGTCGGTCAGGCGGTAGCTATGGCGCAACGCCTTGGTCAGGTAGATGTGGTGGGGAGTTATAAGGTTCGTGTGCCAATCGACGAATTGTACGCACCGAAAATCTCCGTTGGCCTTCCAGCCAGCACCGATTTAGCGGGGAAAACTTTCAACCTTGAAATCAAATACCTTTACCCCAACGTTGTCAACGGTCGTTTTGAAGTAGACATGGAATTTGTCGGAGAAACGCCACAAGGTATGCGAAGAGGCCAATCGCTTCGTTTACGGATAGAACTCGGCCAACCTTCGCAAGAGTTATTATTACCGATGGGCGGCTTCTACAAGGATACTGGCGGCAACTGGGTTTTCATCGTCGAAGAAGGATCCAATCGTGCTGTAAAACGCGAAGTGAAATTGGGTCGTAAGATGGGCTCCGAATACTTTGAAGTGCTGGAAGGATTGAAACCGGGAGATCACGTGGTTACTTCCTCATATGAAAATTTTGGTAATAATGAAGTACTGATTCTCAATTGATCCCAATGCGCTCGAAACTTGGGTTTCAATGCAACTTTTTTACGATTATCGCGTCTTATCCTGTAACCAAAGAAAATTTTTTGAGTATTAACAGAACTAAATTTCAACTTATCCCATCCCACGATTAACCGAACACACTATGATTAAATTAAAAAACCTCGAAAAAGTCTATACCACCGAAGAAGTGGAAACGACAGCCCTCAACAGCATTAATATGGAAATTAAGGATGGTGAATTTGTTGCCATCATGGGCCCTTCCGGTTGTGGTAAGTCAACCCTGCTTAACATCCTGGGGTTGCTTGATAATCCTTCCGGTGGGGAATATTATTTTGGTGATCATGAAGTAGCTAAATATTCCGAGCGCCAGCGCGCCCAACTGCGCAAAGGTTCCATTGGCTTTGTATTTCAGAGTTTTAATTTGATCGATGAGTTAACGGTGTTCGAAAACGTGGAGTTGCCCCTGTTATACATGAAAGTGCCTTCCGACGAGCGCAAGAAAAGAGTGGAAGAGGTTTTGGAGCGCATGAACATTATGCACCGCAGAAACCATTTCCCCCAGCAACTTTCCGGCGGTCAGCAACAACGGGTTGCCATCTCTCGCGCTATCGTTGCAAAACCAAAAGTAATCCTGGCTGATGAGCCTACCGGTAATTTGGATTCGGCGAATGGCGAAGAAGTGATGAAACTCCTTTCACAATTAAACGAAGAGGGAACAACCATCTTGATGGTAACACACTCGCCTTATGACGCCAATTATGCTCATCGTATTGTCAATTTATTTGATGGAAAGATTGTTACCGAAAACATCAAAGAGCAATTTCATATCTAGCGTTAAAACTTCAGAAGCGATCGCTCTCTGATTCGTTCTTCATAGATTAGGTTTAGGTTAAAGTAAAGTCCCATGGGTTGGGACTTTATTTTTTTGTTTTTAGCCCATTCGAAGCGGACAGCAAGGTGTTCAGCATCGTACGGTAGTCGTACTTGGAACTCTCGTTCCGTTATGGCTGATCGGTTTTTCTTACTGGCATGCTTATTGGCTAGTCCAACGCAACTCTTTCACCCTCTTTCGCGTCTAATCATCAACACACACAGATCATGATCAAAAATTATTTGCTTATCACGTTTCGGTCTTTGATGAAGAACAAGCTGTTTATCCTCATCAATGTTTTCGGTATGGGCTTGGCGATTGCCTGTTGCATTACAGCCTACTTGAACTGGGAGTTCAGTAACAACTGGGATACGGAACATGTCAATGCCAATAAAATTTATCGTGTTCAGTTCTGGCGGGAATTTCAAGGAAAGCGTGATCGTTATGGAATGGCACCGATGCCGTTGGGCAATTACATCAAACAGAATTTTAAGGAAGTTAATAAAACAGTTCGTTATATGTCCTCTTACTGCGATATGCGGATTGGTGAGGAAGTGTTTGGCGACCAGATTGCCTATGCCGATTCGGCCTTCTTTGATCTGTTTACTTTTGAATTAAAATATGGGTCCTTTGCAAATTTCTACGACAAAGGGAAAGTCTTTATCAGTGACAAGATCGCAAAGAAATATTTCAATAAGGAAGACGTGGTCGGCCTCGGCCTAACGCAAATTGTATTGGGCAGCGATGGCGTGAGACGACCCAAGGAGTTTGAAATCGGAGGAGTATTCAAGAAGCAACCTCAAAATTCCAGTTTTAGATTTGATGTGATCACCCTCTTTGACAATTTTTGGGATGTCAACCTCGACAAAGATGTTGCTGAGAATAGCTGGAAAAAATGGTCGCATGTTCTTTTTGTGAAGATTGATGACCCGGCCAATGTCGCCCAGGTCACTAAGCAACTTAAACAATATGTTGAGCCGCAGAATAAGGTGCGTGAGGACTTTAAGATCAGCGAATATTATCTAGAGTGTTTCGAGGGAATGATGAAACGAAACCGCGCCAACCCCCGGCTCGACAGCGACTACCTGGGAGGCGGGATTCCGGATG
>Ga0206942_1050_pt1 | contig 36379 bp, 37 predicted proteins | sample Alteio_BWOrgHeat_6_FD_153253 | JGI IMG/M metagenome (GOLD analysis project Ga0206942, IMG submission 153253) | Enriched cells from forest soil in Barre Woods Harvard Forest LTER site, Petersham, Massachusetts, United States -... | ecosystem: Environmental > Terrestrial > Soil > Temperate forest > O... | reverse complement strand
AAAGTCCAAAAACAATTCAATAAACACTTGTCGCAAAATTAAGAGGTAAGAATTTGAGAGGGTCATAATTATTCAAAACAATGCATAGGCAACTCAAAAACCCACCAGCTGAAATCTGTAGAATTGCCTGAGGATCATTTTTTATTTTTGAGAGGGACGAAGATTCCGATATCAGCTGCATACGTAAGCGTCTATCTTTTTAGTTGGGCAATATTAAAAGAGGAAATATGATTTGAGGTTATTTCAATCATGTGACAGAGAAAGGACTTGATCATGACTATTCTAGATATTATCGGTTTGCTTTACGGCGATAGGGGCGATTCGTGAAGCCTATCAAAACGCGCAATATCGCTTTCACATAGACTACGATTCATATGGTCTCAATGCTGGATGTAAACACGCTTGATATTAAGTCGCTTGCTGAGCAATTAAAGCTAAAAGCAGGGAAAGGTTTCATTGACCTCAAAATTCCGAAGAAAGGCGTTAGCGAAAGGGAAGACCCTTACCGAGACTATCTTCAAGCGGCGTATTGTTTTTTTTTGATGTCAAAATTTGATTTCGGTGGCATGAATATTCCCGCACCATCTGAAAAATTTAGTTTTACTTTCAGATTAATAACGGAGGAAAGCAGTGAATTTTATTACCGGCTGGCAGAAACCTTGATTCTCATTTCTGCCGGTTACGAAAATGAGATGTATCATGGTGAGGGTTCTTTAGAGTTCTATAAAAAAGCGAAGGAGTTTTACCACGATTGGAAAGCCGGACGTGTTAAAACAAACGATGTATTACTAAAAGAATGTGAAGACTTAATGAGGTGATGACCTCCTGAAGAAGATGACGAGATCGATGAAATTTCAAAGCCATTTACCAAAATTCCGGCCTCGAATTTGTCCAACGTCATCATTTTGATCGAACCAGTTTTGTGTAAAGATGGAAAAATTGTAGTCCCTGCCTTGTAAAGTAGAATTGCATGAGGATCATTTTCTATTTTTGAAAGCGATGAAGATTCTGATCATAGAGGATGAGGAAGCACTCTTAAGCTCGGCACGAGCTTATCTGAAATCAGAGGGATATATCTGTGAAGAAGCTTCAACCTTTATGGAGGGGTTGGAGAAAATCAACCTGTACGAATATGACTGCGTAGTGGCGGATATAGGGTTGCCAGGAGGTAGTGGGCTAAAACTCGTACAAGAATTGAAGTCAAAACTGCCGGACACGGGGATCATTGTTATATCAGCTCGAAATTCCCTTGAAGATAAAATTACCGGACTCGATATTGGTGCGGACGACTACCTGACGAAACCGTTTCATTTGTCGGAGCTGAACGCACGGCTAAAATCTCTTTTAAGACGCAGGAAATTTCGGGGAAGCAGGGAAATCATTTTTCACGAGATAAAAGTCATTCCCGAAACCTTGCAGGTATGGGTCAATAATCACACATTGACGCTTACGAAAAAGGAATTTGACCTTTTGATTTACTTCATTTCCAATAAAGACAAAGTACTTAACAAAGAATCGATCGTGGAACATCTTTGGGGCGATTATATTGATTCTGTCAGCTCGTTTGACTTCATCTATAATCATGTGAGCAGCTTGCGAAAAAAACTAATCGCCGCCGGCGCTCGTGATTACGTCCAGACGATTTATGGCCTCGGGTATAAGTTCGGTGATTTATGAAATTATTGAATAAGACAAATTTGTATTTTGTTCTTGTGTCACTGATTGTGTTCTGCCTGGGCAGCATACTGTTTTACTTCCTGTTTCAAATGATCATCGACAGAGACTTTAATTATCGGCTACGAGAAAGAAAAAATTACTATATCGAAACATTGGCCCATGCTGATAGTTTGCTGTATTTTCAAAAATACTCAGCCAACAGCATCGGTGTGGTACAGCGGAGAAAGTTTACGGACAGTACGGAAATAACTTCGGATACAATTCTTTACGACCACATTGAAAAGCGAATGATTTTGTACCGCCAAATTACCGTGAACAAACACTTGAACAACCATCATTACAAAATCTATGTGCGACGTGCATTGGTTGAGCGAAAGAGTATTATCGAAGGGGTTATTTTACTGGAGGCATTTTTGTTTCTGGCTTTCATCGCTATCCTTACGCTGTTGAATAACCAGCTTTCAAAGAAAATATGGAAGCCATTCTACGTTATCCTCGACACGATGAATACTTATAAAGTAGATCGTCCAGAAAACCTGAAGTTTGAAAGAGATGCGATAACAGAGTTCAATGAACTTGCCGCTGCCATTGAAAAAATGACGGCTAAGATCAATCAGGAATTTTACATATTGAAAGAGTTTGCAGAAAATGCTTCACACGAGATTCAAACCCCTCTTGCGATTATTAAGAACAAGTTGGAAGTGCTGATGCAATCTCCCAAACTTTCTGAAGAGCAGTTAGGGATGATCGACACGGCTTTAACTGCGACTCATCGACTTTCTAAACTTAATGAGGCGTTGCTCATCCTTTCACGGATTGAGAACCGTCAATTTCATATCATAGAAATCATTGACATAACCGAACGGATGGATAGCCATCTTGCTACTTTCGATGAGCTGATTCGTATGAAAGAAATTGGAGTGAAAAGAGACTATAAAGCGTCCCTTCAAATTAAAATGAATCCATTTCTGGCGGATATCCTTCTTGAAAACCTCGTGGTGAATGCCATTAAGCATAATATCCATGCAGGAGAGATCATCATTTCAATTCATAAAAATGGATTTGAAGTGACCAATACAGGCGAACCACCCCATGATGACCCCTCGCACTTTTTTCGCCGATTTACAAAATCCAATCCAAAATCCCCGTCCTTGGGCTTGGGGCTTTCGATCGTAAAGGCCATTTGCGATACGTATCATCTTGCTATACGGTACAGCTACGAGCAAAAGCATCATCGCATTGCTATTCATTTTTAGAACGGGAGAATTGCTTGAGGATTCGAAGCTATTTTGTGGTTTTTGATTCCTTCTATGGGTGGTGTAGCGAAAATATTTTTTTTTACAGGGATTGTAATTCTATCCAGCAATTTGTCTTTGCTTGCTCAGGTTGTGCGCATCATCACATTGAAAAACTGTCTGGAGGAGGCTCGCCTAAACTACCCGTCGATAAAAGCCAAACAGGCCGACATATACGGACAAGAAAAGAAATTTAGTGCAAGTAAGACTGAGTACTTGCCGGCACTGCTGGCTGGAGGCCAAGTAAATTACGCCACGGCTAATAGCTTGAATGGTGCTTACATTTCTAACGAAGGTCTGTCCACTTCCATATCTGGAGGAATCCATGAACAAAATAATTACAACCCCGTTTTTGGGAGCTTCGGAACAATAGAGGTGGATTGGAAGGTTTTCAATTTTGGCAAAGTGACTGCCAATGTGGATGTTGCAAAGTCAGCATTGAACACTTCTCAAGCAGATTACGAAAACGAACTTTTTCAGCATCAGGTAAGAGTAGCGGATGCCTATTTGCTTGCCTTAGTCACAAAGAAACTAAGTATTGCACAAGAAAATAATTTGAAGCGTGCGCAGCGATTACGGGAAGTAATACATGCTGGAGCACAGTCAGGGCTGAAAGCCGGAGCCGACAGTTCATTCGCTGCTGCGGAAGTTTCCAAGGCAAAATTACTCTACTTGGAAAGTAAAAAAAACGAACTTGCTCAGTTGATCCGATTGGCAGAATTGATTGGAGAGAAGAACGATATCGCAGTAGATTCCGCTGGTTTTTTTTCACAACTGCCGCATGATTTTTCAACCGATACAGTAAACGCTAACCAGGTACCCGTTGTAAGATATTTTCATACCCTCGTCAATTACCGACAATCCCGCTCAGTTGCGATCATGCGTTCGTATGCTCCATCGATATTACTGACGGGCATTGGCTACGCTCGTGGATCGGGCATATCCAATAAAGACAACTCGTATAATGAGCGCTTCTCAGCTGGAGTTCCCTTCCAGGTTTACAATTATTACGCAGGGGTCAGTTTTCGGATGAACATTTTGAATTATGCCAAGGTAAGTCGTGAGTATAAAAGCGAGTTGTTTGAAATGGAGAAAGCCCAACATCTTTATGAAGAAGCAGCGTTGAAAGCGAACAAGCAACTGGAATTAGCAAATATACAGTTAACCCTTGCCCGGCAGCAGGCAGACGAAGCACCCCTTCAATTCAATGCAGCTCTTGCTTCATACCGTCAGTCGAGCGCCCGTTACCGTTCAGGTTTCGGCACAATAGCAGACCTTGCTCAGAACTTTTATATTCTGAACCGTGCTGACGTTGACAAATCCATTTCCTTCAATAATGTGTGGCGTGCTGTCCTGTTAAAGGCAGCGGCAGTCGGCAACCTTTCCTACCTGACCAATCAGATCAACTAAAAGAAACGGCACAGTATGAACTTGATCCAGTCATCCTTGCGCAAGCCCATTACTGTTGTCGTTGCTGTTATTGCCATCCTCTTTTTTTCAATGGTATCCATAAAAAAAATCGCCGTAGATATCTTCCCGGCATTGGATGTTCCGACAATCTATGTGGCGCAGCCCTATGGAGGCATGGCTCCCGATCAGATGGACGGCTTAATGGCTACGCGCTACCAGGATCACTTTCTGTATGTCCAAGGGATTAAAAATATAGAAATGAAAAGCGTTCAAGGGCTTTCGCTCATGAAACTGACTTTTTATCCTGGTACAGACATGGCGGAAGCTGCGGCCGAAGTGGCGAACAATGTGTCTCGGGCCAAAGCTTATATGCCCGAAGGCACGGTGCCACCGCAAGTAGTGCGCTTTGATGCAAGTTCTGTTCCGGTAGGCCAATTGGTTTTTGAAAGTGACGGTCGAACGTTAAATGAGCTACAAGACTTTGCCGCTTCACGAGTAAGACCGATGTTCTCCACGATACCCGGTGTATCTTCGCCGCCACCATTTGGCGGAAATCAGCGGACAATTGTGATTCGCGTGAACCCTGATTTACTGCGTAGCCACAAAATTTCCCCTGAAGATGTAGTAAAAGTAATTGCTTCAACCAACCAGCCCTCGGCTGCGGGAAATGTTCGCATTGGCGATTACACCATGATGACACCGGTAAACTCGCTCGTTCGCAACCCGGAAGAATTTTTGAATGTACCTTTAAAAACCGGCGCCGGCCCGGCTGTCTTTTTGAAAGACATCGCCACTGTTCAAGATGCAGCAGACATCACCGTAGGATACGCATTGGTGAACGGTAAGCGTGCGGTATATATTCCGATCGTTAAGAAAGCCGATGCTTCTACGCTGGATGTGGTCAATAACATAAAAGGAGCACTGCCTCGCATGCGCGATGCCATACCTGAAGACGTTCAGATTCATTATGAATTTGACCAATCCGTTTACGTAATCAATCAATTGAAAAACCTCGTCAGCGAAGGCGTGTTGGGTGCACTACTCACCGGTCTCATGGTTTTTTTATTCTTGCGCAACTGGCGTAGCGTAGTCATTGTCGTGATCACCATTCCCGTATCCATTCTTTCGGCGGTGATCCTTTTAAGCCTTGTTGGTCAAACCATCAACATCATGACGTTGAGTGGGCTCGCATTGGCCATCGGCGTCCTGGTTGACCAGGCCACGGTGTCGATAGAAAATATCCACCAACATTTGGAGATGGGTAAGAGCAAAGCAACGTCAATCCTGGATGCCTGCCTCGAAATCGCCTTTCCTGAATTGCTCATTCTCTTGTGTATTCTGGCCGTGTTTGCGCCTTCTTTCATGATGGAAGGAATTCCTAAATCTATGTTTTTGCCATTGTCTCTTTCGGTAGGCTTTGCTATGATCGCTTCGTATTTGCTCGCTCAGACCATGGTGCCTGTGCTTTCCAACTGGCTAATGAAGAATCATTCTAATCATGAAACACCCGAATTAGCATTGGATGCTAACGAAATCAGTCAGGTCTTGGGTGAATCGACAAAGAAAAAAATCACCGGCTTCGATCGCTTCAGGATGAAGTATGAAAAAATATTGGAACAGTTTACCAAACGAAACAGGGTGGTAATATTTTCATACCTGACTATTTGTTTGTTGTTGATGGTCGCCGGATTCAGTTTGATCGGAAACGATATTTTGCCAAAATCAAATACGGGTCAATTTCAAGTAAGGCTTCGCGCTCCCGATGGCACTCGTTTTGAACGCACCGAGCAATTCGCATTGAAGGCGCTTGAAGAAATTAAACAGGAAGTAGGCGAAGACAATATTCAAATTACTTCCACGTATGTGGGAACTCAACCTTCGAGCTATGGAACGAGCACGATCTTTCTTTTTACAAGTGGGCCGCACGAAGCGGTTTTGCAGGTAGCGTTGAAAGAGGAGTATCATACGGATATGGCTGTTCTGCGGGAAAGACTTCGTCAACGGTGGCGAAAAGCAATGCCTACAGTTAGGGTTTCCTTCGAGCCGATTGAACTGGTGGAAAAAATCATGAGCCAGGGCTCGTCTACTCCTATTGAAGTATCGGTGGCAGCCAAAAATATTAAGGATGCTTATCGATTTGCCCAGAACATAGAAATTGAAATGAAGAAGATCAGCTTTCTACGTGACGTACAGATTCCTCAACCGATCAATTATCCCATCATCAAAATTGACATTGACCGGCAGCGCGCCGGACAGATGGGTATCACTGCCAATCAGATCGCACGCTCTATGGTAGCATCGACATCGTCAAGCCGCTTTACGGAAAAAAATTTATGGGTCGACCCAAAATCAGGTTTGGGCTATCAAGTGCAGGTGCAAATTCCTGAGAATAAAATCACCAGTGTGAATGACGTGAGTAACATTCCGCTAATGAACGGAGGCCATCCAATTCTATCGGATGTGGCATCGGTTTATCAAACGAATGCTCCGGGTGAGTATGATCGCGAAGGACCAAACAGGCTAGTGACGGTAACAGCCAATTTATATCACACCGATCTTGGCAGCGCCAACATCGCTGTGAAAAAAGCTATTGATGACGCCGGTATCCCCCCGCGCGGAGTCACCGTCAGCGTAAAAGGTCAGGTTAAGTTATTGACCGAAACATTGAGCAGTTTGCAAAGTGGATTGTTGCTGGCAGTAGTGGTGATCTTTCTGTTACTCAGTGCAAATTATCAATCATTCAACGTGTCTGCAGTAGTGTTGTCATCCGTGCCGGCCGTAATTGTGGGGAGCTTGCTATTGTTGCTGATATCCGGATCAACGCTTAACCTGCAATCGTACATGGGCATGATCATGTCGGTAGGTGTATCGGTAGCGAATGCCATCCTGATGATCACCAGTGCTGAAAATCTTCGGATGAAAATACACGATGCCAAAGCGGCGGCATTGCTGGCAGCGAAGAGCCGAATACGTCCGATATTAATGACCAGCATCGCCATGATTGCCGGTATGATACCGATGGCTTCCGGGTTGGGAGAAGGCGGAGATCAAGTGGCTCCTTTAGGTCAAGCAGTAATCGGAGGATTAATTGCTTCCACACTCGCATCCCTGTTCATATTACCCAATGTGTTTATTGCTCTACAACGCAATGCCTCGGTACAATCCGTTTCATTGGATCCGAAAGATCTGGCGAGTAAACTTTATGAAAGTTAAGTATTCAAGACTTCGAAACCTCAGCAATAACATGAGAAAAATAATTCACCTCCTGGTCCTTCTAGTTATATTGTTGAACGAACTCACGATGTGCTCTTCCAAAAGAGAACCAGCAAAGACAAAAGGTCTTGCCAGAGAAGTGCATACTTCGATCATAAAAGAATTACAACCTGCAAAAACGATTGTATTGCCCGGCGATCTGCGGCCGTGGGAAATTGTAGCCGTACACGCCAAAGTAAAAGGATACGTGAAAATCGTAAAAGTAGATCGTGGTTCGCTGGTTAGAAAAGGTCAAACACTGGCCATGTTGGAAGCCCCTGAGTTAGAGGCGCAATTAGCTGAAGGATTAGCGCGCCTTGAAGATTTTAAATCGCAATATTTTGCCAGTAAGGTTACTTACCAGCGCCTGGTACAAATGAGTGCTACACAGGGAGCTGTTGCTGTCAATGAACTGGATTTAACAAGGTCAAAGATGATCGTAGATAGTATGCAGATGCTTTCGGCAGTAGAGTCATACAAAGCAAAAAAAGAAATGGTGAATTACCTTACGATTATAGCGCCATTCGATGGTATCGTAACAGAACGTGATATCTCTCCTGGTGAACTTGTTGGGCCGGAAGGAAGTCAGCCCATGTTTATTTTGGAAAACAGCATGATACTTCGCCTCACCGTGGCGATTCCTGAATTATACTCAAGTCAGTTGCGGGATGATTCTGAAGTAAAATTTAAAGTCAACGCATTGCCGGAGAAAATATTTACCGCTCGCCTTTCCAGAAGCTCCCAAAGCCTGGATCTTTCCATCCGTTCTATGTATGCTGAGTTTGATGTTGCCAATCAATTGCATTTGCTCAAGTCAGGTATGTACGCCGAAGTGAGTTTACCTGTTGAGCGTTCCGCACCTACGTTGTTCGTTTCTTCTTCGTCAGTTGTAAATTCTACCGAAAGGGTTTTCGTGATACAAGTCATCGATAATCATGCGAAGTGGACTGACGTAAAAACAGGAACTCAAGTGGACACGCTGGTTGAAGTATTTGGCCCTCTGAAAAGTGGAGGATTCGTAGTCTCCAAAGCCTCAGAAGAAATCCGGGATGGCAGTGAAGTTACTGTCAAGAGATTCAGTTTAAATGATATGCAGTGATCATGCGCTCGATAATTTCCGTTAAAAAAAGTAACAGGCCGTCAAAAATGTAGCTTGTTGCTTTTCAAAATCCGCTGATCGATACTATTATTGTGGTAAGTCAGGGAATGACTTTTAGATCATGAAGGATGTGTAGTTCTGATTAAGACTAACTCGGCAAACTTCAACCTATTTCGGCAAACTTCCAGGAACTATGACCACAGCAAATCGCAATACATAAGATGCTGATGGTCAAGAAACGACAGAAGGTTTTATCAAAGAGGGTTAAAATATTCAGGTTGACAAAAAAAGGATTTACATTTAGGATAATTCAAAAATCTAAAAGATGAACGCCTCCACTAAATCGTACGAAAAGCTGCTTTTGCAAAACAAAGCTTGGGTAGAACAGAAGAATAATGAAGACAAAGATTTCTTCAAGCGCCTTTCCGGTGCACAAAAGCCGGAGTTTTTGTGGATTGGATGTTCCGATAGTCGTGTTCCTGCGAACGAAATTACGGGTACCGTGGCAGGTGAAGTATTTGTGCACCGCAACATTGCCAATATGGTAGTGCATACTGATATGAGTATGTTAAGTGTGTTGGATTATGCGGTGAATGTACTCGAAGTAAAGCATGTTGTGGTTTGCGGCCACTATGGATGTGGTGGTGTGTTGGCCGCGATGGATAACAAGCAAATAGGCTTAATTGACAATTGGATCAGGCACATCAAAGATGTATACCGTTTTCACCAGCACGAATTGGAAAATATTGCCGACACAAAAGCACGGCAAAATCGATTTGTTGAACTTAACGTGATTGAACAGGTGTACGACCTTGGCAAAAGCTCCATCATACAAAATGCGTGGCGAGAACGGGGCGGGCCGATCCTGCATGGTTGGGTTTATGATATCGCCAACGGCCTGATCAAAGACCTTAACGTGTCGATGAGTAGCGAGGAAGATATGATGAAGGTATATAAGTTTGAGAGAACCTAGACAGTAGCTGTTTTTTACTTTTTACTGGTAAAGTAACTGATCGCTATGGCATAGCTCTCTAAGCCAAAGCCAGTGATCAGCCCTGCACATTTTGAAGTGATTAAACTTTTATGCCGAAATTCTTCACGCGCATATACATTGGAGATATGAACTTCAACTACCGGAGTTCTGATAGCGCCGATGGCATCATGAATGGCAACCGAAGTGTGTGTGTAGGCTCCCGCATTCAGGACAATGCCATTAAAGTCAAACCCAACTTTATGTATTTGATTGATGATTTCGCCTTCTACGTTCGATTGAAAATAATTAAGGGTAGCCGCAGGAAAACGATTCTTTAATTTTTCAAAATAACCTTCAAAACTTTCTGAACCATAGGTTTCTGGCTCACGTTTGCCAAGAAGGTTAAGGTTGGGGCCGTTGATGATCTGAATTTTCATAATTGAAATAGGTAACTTGCAAGGTAACAGGATCAAAAGATAAATTTACTTCAAATTTGAATTGGGACAATTATATCAAGCAGTTTGGTCAATACCTGAAATTGGAACGGTCGCTTTCACAAAACTCCATCGATGCCTACGTGCGCGATGTAGAGAAGTTAAAACAGTTTATGGAATTATCCGGCGTGAAGTCAAGCCCGATTAAAACGTCTTCGAAGGAACTTCAAAAATTTATACAATACATCAGTGAGCTCGGCATGAGCGCTTATAGCCAAGCCCGTATTCTTTCCGGTCTTAAAGCTTTTTTTAAATTCTTAACGTACGAAGAGCTCATCGACAAAAATCCGGCTGCCTTGTTGGAAGGCCCAAAGCTTGGGCGAAAATTACCGGACACGTTAGAATACATGGAGATCCTAACATTGCTCGAAGCGATCGATCTCTCCACCCCGGAAGGGGCTCGCAACCGCGCCATGCTTGAAACACTTTATAGTTCCGGTCTCCGCGTCAGCGAGTTGGTTGAACTTCGTCTTGCCAATATTTATTTTGACGTTGGGTTTCTTCGGGTGATCGGTAAAGGGAACAAGGAGCGATTAGTACCTGTCGGAAAGGACGCGCTGAAATACTTGAAAATTTATATCAACGAAGTCCGTAACAACGGCCCTGTGCAAAAAGGGTTTGAAAGTTATACGTTCTTAAATCGGAGAGGCCGGAAGCTCACCCGCGTGATGATATTTTTAATCATCAAAGGTCTTGCTGAAAAGATTGGTTTGAATAAAACGATAGGCCCTCACACATTTCGCCATTCGTTTGCCACACACCTGATTGAAGGCGGTGCTGATTTGCGGGCCGTGCAAGAAATGCTGGGGCATGAGTCGATTACAACAACCGAAATCTATACCCACCTTGATCGTGATTATCTAAGGCAAGTGGTTCAGGAGTTTCATCCGCGCGGTTAAAAATTTTTCTGACTGGAAAATAAGAATGAAGCAAGGCAATTTTCGGATTTCGAAATGAGGTAAATCATCAACCAATTAAGTAACTTTGATCTATGAGAATATTGACCGTGTTGTTGCTTGTTGGCCTTCAGGCCATGGGGCAAGAGATCAAAGTGGAGTATGACAAGAAACACGATTTCTCGAAATACAAAACTTTTTCATTTGGCGAGAGTCAGGTAGTAACCCCTCCGGATCAAAAGCAAATCAGTGATGCAACCTTCGACAAGTGGATCAAAAATGGGGTGACGCGTGAATTAGAGTTCAAAGGAATGAAACGCGTTGATACACTGGCCGATCTGGTCGTAACGTATGCCGTAGGCACCATGCCTCGGCTGGATATACAAGCCATTGGTCCGGCAGGCATGACACCCGGTTCAAATGACAGAACCTGGTCTCGTAACTATACGCAAACCAGTCTGATCATTGACCTCAACACCCATAATAATTATTTGGCCTGGAGGGTTAATGCAGTAGCTGATGTGATAGGCCGCGATGCAGAGCGGACCATTGACGCAATTATTGTTCGAGGGCTGAAAAAATTTCCTAAAAAGCCAAAGAAGAAATAAAAGATCGGTATAACCTTACCAATAGGATTTCAATTTTTTGAAAATCTGCAAGCACACCCAGGCATCCGTAGCCGCATAGCTGATTTGTTTTTCATTGAGTATGGGTGATTCCCAATTGCTGGTTTGTGAACTTTTAGAAATACGGAAGCCTAACAAAATCGCCGTGAGCCTTTTTACCCCCTCCACTTCCAGGCTTGCCCTTTTTGCCAGGTCAGCCAATTCAACAACTCCATGAGGCTCGAATTTTTTTAATCGCTGCAAGGCTTTAATGTCATCGCGCAACGCAACCCCCACCTTGAGTACATTTTCGCTTTCCAAAAAATGAAGGATTTCCTGCTGGAGCCCCGTCTTGTTGAGGCGGATCAGGAAAACCTTTTCCTGCAAAGCAATCTGCATTAAGGCAACTTGATTCAATTGGCCGCTGACAAATACCGGTTTAGTTTCTGTGTCAAACCCGGCAACTCCATGTTCGCTGATCTCGGAAAATACGTCTGGAAAAGACCTGGCATCTTCCACGACAACGATCTCTCCGGAAAACGCATCTAAGGGCAACGCATTAATTTCCTCATTAGTAATGTTTTTTTTTGTGAAGGTTGGTTTTGTCACAGGCTTCTGAATTGAATAGATAATTTGTTTAGGTATAACTCAGCACGAGGTTATTTCTCACCCCTTAATTGTTACCTGCAAATTTGTTAATAGTTATAGCTAATATTGTTCGATTCAATCATAACTAAACAGTCATGAATCCCGCCAAGTTAATTGAAAAAGCAAAGACCTCATCATTTTATTTGTGGTTACTCAATTGGTCATTTGATCGGATGATCCCCTTTAACCGGCCGCACGGATTTCGAATCATTGAAATTGGCGACTACCACGTCCGTACAAAGATTCCTTATAAAACAAAGAACCTCAATCATTTAAAAGGGCTTCATGCGTGTGCGTTGGCCACGATTACGGAAATCACCGGTGGATTCATTTTTGTAACGCAATTAGATCCTTTGAAATACCGCATCATTTTAAAAAAATTAGAAGTCGATTATTTGTACCAGGGGAAAACCGATGCCTTTGGCGAATTCAGGATCACTCAAAATTGGATGGGCGAAAATGTGATCAATCCATTGAAGGCCGCGGAGTCGGTGGAGGTGGTTTCAGCCGTGAATATAACAGATGCTAACGGCAACCAACTGACGCAAGGCCGCGCCACGTGGCAAATTAAAGGCTGGGACAAGGTTAAGACTAAAACTTGACAAGTTGACAAGTTTAAATTAGCTTTGATTTATGAAAACGGTTACGATTGGTGAGTTCAAGACTAATCTTTCGGCATTGGCATTGAAAGTACAACAAGGTGAAGAACTGGTGGTCACGCACGGAAGAAAGAGAAAGAAAATATTAAGGGTACTTCCGTTTATCGATAGTAAATCAAAAAAAAGAACGCTGGGCCTATTGGAGGGTAAAGTAAAAGTCAAATTTTCCAAGGATTTCAAAATCACAACGGAAGAGTTTTTGGGATTATGAAATACTTGCTGGATACACACAGTTTTATTTGGACGATCACCGATGTAAAAAAGCTTTCTAAGAATGCCCGGCAAATAATTGAGGACTCCAATAACGAAGTTGGTGTCAGCGTGGTAACCTTTTGGGAAATATCCATTAAAAAGTCCATCGGCAAAATATCTTTTGGCAAATTCATGCCCGAAGATTTTGTAAGTATGGCAAACAGAAGTCAATTTACAATCATCGGGCTTGCGGCAACAGTCGCAGCCACAGCGTATCGTTTGCCCTGGAGAAAGGATCACAACGATCCCTTTGATCGGATGCTTGTGTGGAAGGCCATTCAAAACGATTTTCATTTAGTTTCTAAAGATTCTGATTTTTCTTTGTATAAGGATTTAGGGTTAAAATTAATTTGGTAGCCATGCGCAAAATAGATAAGCTCCTCTCCGAATATGGTGAAAGTCACCAAAACGCAACCAACAAAGCAATCCATTGGATTTGTGTACCGCTCATTTTTTTTAGCGTGGTTGGTTTGATCGCATCGATACCGTCAGGTTTTTTACAATCGGTCATGGGGATAAATGCCTGGGCGAATTGGGCAACTGTTGTTCTACTATTAGCAGTGGTATACTACCTTTCGCTTTCTGTTTCACTAAGCATTGGAATGATCCTGGTTGCCGTTTTTTGCATTTTTCTTGCGAATGCCATTGTTGGATTAAATGTAGCTCCATTATGGGTAGTATGCCTGTGCGTTTTTGTTCTTGCCTGGATCGGCCAATTCTATGGGCATAAAGTAGAGGGAAAAAAACCTTCGTTCTTAAAGGACCTGCAATTCTTGCTGATTGGTCCGGCTTGGCTCTTGCATTTCATTTATAAAAAATGGAGAATCCCATATTAAATGACTTGCACCAATGGGAGTGTTATTCCTTTGACCCGTTTCATAAGCCCGAGAAAGTTATTTTTAATTTTTTATTCAATCATCCCAAACACCTTTTCCTTCAATCGAAAAATAGGTGGAAAGTTTTCGGTCTGAAAGTAAATGGAGAAACGGTTGCTCAAATTGCTTTTCACCTGCAAATCAAGACGGCGCGAAGCCCGTTGAAAGCTCCTTTTGGCTCTCTCCAATGGGCAGGACGTGTGAATCAAAAGCAGCTTGCTTGCCTGCTTGCCTATATCGATGCATTTTTTAAAAAGACCGGGGTTAAAAATATCGTTATCAAAAATTATCCGGAAGCTTATCATTCTGTTTGTAGTAAACTTCTTTGTAAAACTTTGACAGACTTAGGATTTACAGCGAGGCCTGAAGTTTCCAGTGTCATTGGTGTTGATAAAAATGATTTTGAATCCAAAATAACGACTTCTGAAAAACAAAAGCTTCGCAAATCCCAAACCCGGTTTCAATTCACTCAAGTTCATGTTTCACAATTAAGCAGCACCTACCTGTTTATTGAAACATGCCGTCATCAAAAAAATCAATCGCTGTCGATGACGTTGCCCCAGCTACAAAAAACTATTGATGCTTTTCCGGGTGATTTTTTTCTTTTCAATGTTTTAGAAGGAGAAAGGATCGTTGCAGCCGCAATTGTTATTCGAGTATCCAAAAAAATTCTTTACGCATTTTATTATGCACACGACAAGCAATTTGATAAGATTAGTCCAATCGTTTTTTTGCTGGCCGGGATTTATTCCTTTGCGCAAGGTTCATCCTACAAAATGATTGACCTGGGAACGTCTATGAAGGGAAAGGCTGTCAACCAACCCCTGCTTCATTTTAAAAATAGCATAGGAGGAAAACTGACGCCCAAATTTATCTTTGAAAAAACTTTTCAATGATCCAGCCTCAGGTTTCCATAATTTGTCTTTGTTTCAACCATCACAATTTTTTGAATGAAGCGTTGGAATCAGTCCTGACACAAACCTACACTCGCCTGCAGGTTATCATCGTGGATGATGCCAGCACCGATGGAAGCCAGGAGCTTATCAAAAGGATTTCTGAAAATTATCCGGCCGTTCAAATTCTTTTGCTCACTCAGAATGTGGGTAACTGCAAAGCTTTCAATCTCGGATTGCGGTTGGCAACCGGTGACTTTATAATTGATTTCTCTACGGATGACGTCATGATGCCCGGCCGGATTGAAAAACAAGTTGAGTTTTTTAAAACGCAGGAAGACCGGGTTGGGGTCGTTTTTACGGATGCTACTTACATCGATGCCAATGGAGAAGGCTTCCGGAATCACTATGATCATCTCCTCCATAAAAAACTGATTGACCGAATTCCAACGGGAGATGTTTTCAGGGACGTCCTTACCCGCTATTTTATTTGCAGTCCTAGCATGATGGTGCGAACGAAAGTCATGGAAGACTTAGGAGGCTACGATGAAACGCTGTCGTACGAAGACTTTGATTTTTGGGTTCGTGCTTCGCGCAAATACCATTTTGCATTCTTAAAGGATAGGCTCACGAAGGTAAGAAGGATAGTTAACTCCATGTCATCGGGTTGGTATGTGCCCGGCGATAAACAACTTCACTCCACTTTTTTGGTTTGCGAAAAAGCAGTAAATCTTTGTCGTGATAAGGATGATCGGGATGCTTTGAAATGGCGAGTACTGTACGAGTTCAAACAATCCGTTTTTTCGAGAAATGACGTTGAAGCGGGGCTTTTTGCCAAATTGCTAAGATCGCTTGGTGAAATTCCCTATTCGTTTTACCTGATTCAGGTTGCAGCGATCCTCCCCTTTCCATGGGCTTGGCTGAGAAGAACATACCATCAGTTTGTCTATGGTTGATTCTTTTTCCAAAGCCTCAACTCGATTGAAATCCGGGTTTGGTCCGGGTTGAGATTGGCTGCACCGCCATGAATTAGGTAAGGAGAAAAAATCAACACTTCATTTTCCTTTGGGTCAGGTCGGACAATTGTGTACGCTGCCCTGATAGCCGTCACCGCGGGAACGTTAAATTTTATTCCATCGATCAACGCACCTTCCTTTGTTCTTTCTGTTTTGCTCTCCGGCCAATAGTGACTTCCAGGAATGATTGAAAGGGATGAGTCAGCGTTACTGCCTGCTACGGGAATGTAAAGATTAATGCAATTGGCATAATCATCCAGCCAAACATCACGGTGAAGCGGATTGTTATCATTAGTGTTTGGCCTAATCACTCGAAAATGGAAAACAGATTGTTGATCAAATGGATTGCAGGCCTCCAATTCTGTTTCACAGATTTGCGATATGCGTTGTTCCATCCTTTTTATCGAAAGCGGAAATTTTGTTGTCGGGATTAGCTTCGTTTTTTCTACCGCCCCTGGGTGCAAGTCATGCGTCGGTAAAAAATGGTGATAGTGTTTGAGTTCAAACCATTCCGGGAAGGAAAGCCCTGCTTCACGCCATAGTGAAATCAGGAGCTCACGGGTTTCGTGAGTAAATTTTTCATAAGTCCCGGGATCAAAGAGTTTTTCAACCTGATACCCTTCTTTGCCCCACGGTATGCCTTTTGTGATATCAGTGCCTTGGTCAAGTAATACGGTTTCATCGCCGGATATCTTTTCACCCAGCGGCTGGTAACTAATTTTTTTCTTATTCAATTCGTACTCCATCCTATTTTCGGTTGTCCCTTCCCTCCGCCATAGAGATGTAACTATCAAACCGGCTTTTGGAAATAATTCCCGCTTCTAACGCTCCCTTCACAGCGCAGCCAGGCTCCTGTAAATGCAAACACTTCGATCCGAATTTGCATTGCAGCCGGAGCTCGCGCATTTCAGGAAAATAATCCGAGATTTCCTGGGGCACCATATCCACCAAACCCCATTCCTTGATGCCGGGTGTATCAATCACAAAAGTATTTTCACTGACTAAAAACATTTCAGAAAAGGTAGTCGTGTGCGTCCCTTTTTCGGAATAGGAAGAAATATCGCCCGTTGATTGTTGAATGACGGGCGACAAGCGATTCAATAGGGTCGACTTCCCTGAGCCCGAATGGCCGGCCACCAGCGAAATTTTTCCAGTAATTATCGCGCTGACTTGTTCAATCCCCGCTCCCTGCAATGCCGAAAGCGTGATAACGATAACCCCAATGCCTTCATATAATTTCTTCAATTCCGCGATGAACTGCATTCCATCGGCGTCAAGCAAATCAATTTTGTTAAAAATGACCACCTGCGGAATTCGAAATGCTTCCGCCGAAACAAGAAACCGATCAATAAAACCGGATGACGTCCTTGGCTGTTCCAACGTGGCAACCAAAATAGCTTGATCAATATTAGCGGCCAGAATGTTCGCATGGCCCGTCCTCTTCACCGATTGCCTGAGGATATGATTCTTGCGTGGAAGGATTTGAACAATAACGTTTGATCCCTCCTCCAATTCAAGTTCAACAAAATCACCGACCGTCACAGGGTTTGTTTCCTTGTTGTCGTCGAGGCGAAGCTTACCGCGAATGCGACATTCGTATCTCTTTCCTTCGACCAGCACTTCGTGCCAGGATCCTGTCGATTTAGTCACAACCCCTTTCACTTTTCTAAAATTGGAAGACAATAATCAACAATCTTTTTGGTAGCCCCTAAATTCTCTTCGACATAAGAGCGCGTCACTTCGCAAGCGAGAAGAAAATTTTCAGGTCTCATGATCAACAGTTCATATTTGGCCTTAAGGTCAGCATAATCACTCACTTCAAAAGCCCCGCCGCGCATGATGAGGTCATTGGCTTCTTTGTATTTGTCATAATTTCTGTTTCCGAAAAAAATTGGAATCCCATAGCACGCTGCTTCTAAAATATTGTGGAGACCTTTACCGAACGCACCGCCCACAAACGCGAACTCACCATAGCGATAAAGCTGTGAAAGCATCCCGATGTTGTCGATGATTAAAACGGAGCACTCTTCAAGGCCGGATTTTTGCTGAGAGAAGCGAGCCGACTTTACCTGTATTGACTCCTCAATTTCGCGAAGAAAGGATTCGGAAATTTCGTGGGGGGCGATGATAAACTTCAATTCATTCTTGTTTTCATGAACAAATGGTGCGAGCGTCTCCATATCTTCCGGCCAGCAACTTCCAATGACAAAAAGTTTCTGATTGTTTTTGAATTTTTTTACCGGCTCGATTTCGCTTCCATTTTTAATGATTTGCATGACGCGATCGAACCGTGTGTCTCCGGCAACTTTGCTTTGTGCGATCCCGATCGTGCTCAATAAATTTTTTGTTTCCTGGTCTTGCGTGAAAAAGTAGTCAAAATGATAAAGGAGTTTACGAAATAAACCTCCGTAGAATTGAAAGAAAACCTGATCGGACCGAAGAATACAGGACGCTGATATTATTTTAGCTCCCGATTTTTTTAAAAAAAAAGTATAATGAAACCAAAATTCGTATTTAATAAAAATAGCTAAGACAGGCTTGGCAATCTCCACAAACTTCTGTGCGTGCCCTGGCGTGTCCCAGGGCAGATAGAAAATGTAATCAGCTTGTGTGTAGTTTTTTCTGATCTCGTAACCCGATGGTGAAAAGAAAGTGAGCAGGATTTTCAGGGACGGTATTTTTAACTTGAGTAGTTCAATTAAAGGGCGGCCTTGTTCAAACTCGCCAAGCGAGGCGCAATGTACCCACACCAGTTTTGCATTCCCTTTGTCGCGCAGCGTTTCCTTGAATTTCTTAAAATAATTTTTTCTGCCCGTTACAAATTGATTGGCCTTGAGGTGAAAAGGGGAAGCCAGGATGAAACCCAATCGAAGCAGATAAATAGACAGTGTGTAAAGAAATTTCTGCATAATCCTGTAAAATTACCAAATGCAACTCATCTCGCTTTTGATTTTTAATCTTTCTTAATTATAAGTTTACCAAAAGTGCTATCTTGGTATTTATAATGAAATAACCCAAACCATGAAATCAAACCAAGTTCTTTCATTCTTTTTAATCGCTGCCATCGGAGGTCTTTCCATCGCAGCGCAAGCCCAAAATGAAGCTGATCTCTCCGCGTTTTTGGCGGCAAGTAAGCAAGATGCTTCCAACCTGATTTCTGCTTACACAGCACCGGCCATTAAAGCCATCTCCTATGGAATGACCGGAGGCTGGTACCATACAGCGAAGACCCACAAAAAGCTTGGCATTGATATTGGTGTTACGGTTAATGCAGTTTTTACGCCATCTTCTGATGATTATTTTCAACCCTATACTTTTTTAAGTTCATCGACTCAGTTTGCAAACACGAGTAATCCGTCCAGCTCCAATGCGCCAACTATTTTCGGGCCAAAAGAAAGTACAATTTATACTGCTACATATTCTCCCAGTACTAAAATCGGTCCTCAATCTGTAACCATTAACGGGCCTGAAGGTCTTGATCTAAGAAAGAATTTGGGAGTTTCGGTTGTGCCTGTGCCCATGGCACAGATTGGTATCGGACTCATCAAAAATACCGATCTCAAAATAAGGTTTATTCCGAAAGTGAATGGCGCTCAAACTTCATTAAGTATGCTTGGCTTTGGCCTCTTGCACGATATTAAACAATATTTCCCCGGGGTAAAATTAGTGCCATTCGACTTGTCGGTGTTAGCTGCTTACAATTCATTTAAAGGGGTTACCAACTTGACAAGCAGTGGAGATCCGTTGCGCCCGACTAGCACGGATGGAAAAGCTACTTACACCTTGAACTCCTGGGTGGCCCAGGTTTTGATTTCTAAAAAAATAGCGATTTTGACATTGTATGCAGGGGTTGGCTACGGATCAGTTTCTACCAAAGCTAAGATAACTGGGACCTATACGATCACCGCCGTTCCCGCTGGTTCATTCAACATCACAGACCCTGTTTCATTCAACTTAAAGAATACAAGCGCAAAACTTACCGGAGGTATGCGCTTTAATTTGGGACCGCTTTATTTCAACGGTGATTACACGGTTCAAAAATACAGCGCCCTTTCGGTTGGGATGGGACTCACCATTCGATAACAATCGACTATTTTTATTTTCCGACGTAGCTTGGCTTCCTTTTCTCGATAAATGCTTTCATCCCTTCTTTCTGATCGGCAGAAGCAAACGTAAGGTAGAAATTTTTTCTTTCAAAGGCGAGGCCTTCATCAAGTTGCGTTTCAAAAGAACGATTCACTGCCTCTTTCGCCAACTGAACCGCAACAGGTGATTGTTGGGCAATCTCCTTAGCGAGTTGCAACGCTTCATGCATATACATTTCTACCGGAACAACCTTGGATACCAATCCATAAAAGTGGGCTTCTTGCGCTGATAAAAATCTTCCCGTAAGAATGAGCTCCATAGCCTTTGTTTTGCCGACCGCTTTCGTGAGGCGCTGTGTTCCACCAGCGCCAGGGATTGTTCCAAGTTTAATTTCCGGTTGCCCGAACTTCGCTGTCTCTGAGGCGATGATGATATCACACATCATGGTAAGTTCGCAACCCCCGCCAAGTGCAAACCCGCTCACCGCTGCGATGATTGGTTTTTTGGTCTTCCTGATCTGATCCCAGGTACTGAACTGATCAATCATCAACATATCAATCGCACTTTGGTCAGCCATCTGCTTGATGTCTGCCCCTGCCGCAAAGGCCTGCTCATTGCCGGTAAGCACGATGGCACGTACGGCTTCATTTTTATCAAGGGTCTGCAAGGCTTCCAGAAGCTCAAGCATAAGTTGCCGATTGAGCGCATTGAGTTCCTTGGGGCGGTTGAGTTCAACAAGCGCCACATGCGGTTCTTTTTGTTCATTGACTTTGATGAATTCCATACTCGAAAATTTATTGGTAAAGCTAAACGAATTTGAAAATTATAGATTGTAAAATCAGGTTTAAGATTTTACTTTGACTCAAATTAACGATTTACCTTGAACTACTGACAAAAGCCAAAAAAAATGAAAATACTTTTTGTATGCCTCGGCAATATTTGTCGGTCACCACTGGCAGAGGCAATTCTCAACAAGAAAATTGGGGATAAGAAAATGACGAATTTGTTTCAAGTCGATTCATGCGGCACCAGTAATTATAATTTGGGCGATGATCCTGACCCCCGAACGATTCGGTGTGCCTCTAAAAACAACCTCCCTATTTCTCATAAGGCAAGGCAATTGAACCCTTGGGATATCGAAAATTTTAATTTGATCTTGGCGATGGATGAAAGCAACTATCAAAATATTCTTCGAATAGCGCCCCTCTCTTTGCACCGCTCAAAAGTAAAACTCCTCCGCAGTTACGACTCGGAAGGAGATGGTGACGTTCCCGATCCTTATTACGGTGGTGAAAAAGATTTTGATGATGTTTACAGAATATTAGACCGATCGATAGACGCTTTGCTCACTGAACTGATGACCGACTATTCCGACTTTAGCTATTGAGCTTGCTCATTTATTATCCCTACCAAGCCACCCATGAGACGCCATCCAGTTTTTGCAACGATCCATCCAACTGTCAGGCGTAGTTTTGTTGATCAAGCCAAAGCCATGCCCACCCCTTTCATAAATATGCAATTCAGCAGGCACTCCCTTTTGAATCAGGCTTTGATAAAAGACCAAACTATTTTCAACCTTCACCTCATCATCGTCGCTGGCATGCGCTAAGAATGTTGGGGGTGTCTCCTTTGTTACCTGAAGTTCATTGGAAAAATAATTTATTTGATTCTTAGAAGGATGTTGGCCAATCAAGTGATCGCTGGAGCCGATATGCCCGATGGAATCCTGAAAACTGATGACCGGATAAATCAGGATTATGAAGTCAGGCCTCAAATTAATTTTTTCATCATTTTGAATAAAAGCTGACTTAAAATGCGTTCCTGCCGTAGAGGCCAAATGCCCGCCTGCAGAAAAACCCATGATTCCAATTCGGTTTGGATTTAGATTCCATCCCCTTGCCCCCTGCCTTACCATTTTTATCGCTTGCAGCGCATCTTGCAAAGGGCCAATCTCCTTTTTCTCCATCGTTGCATCATTGGGAATACGGTACTTCAGCACGAAGGCAGCAACTCCCATTTTATTTAATTGTATAGCAACATCGATCCCTTCATGGCCAATGGCATTCACCCTATATCCGCCACCCGGGCAAATAATTACGGCTGTGCCGTTGCCCGTTTCTTTCGTTGGCAAATAAACACTAAGCGTGGGTCTTGATATTTTGCTGACGATCAATATGCCATCACGTAGCTCGGTAGTCTCTTCGTTAGCAGTTTTTTTGCTGTTTGGAATTTCACCAGGATAGAGGTCCATAACGCTTTGAGCAAATGTGATGCTGGAAACAAAAAATAAAACAGAGGTGATACCTCGGGAAGCAAAGTTCATACGAATGAGCTTTAGTAGTTAAATATGGTAAAAGGTTCATGGATAGTCAAATCTGTTTTTTACCTTGAGCCCTTCTAAATTTATTAATAATGAGAACCATAAAATTGATCCTTGTATTTTGCTTTTCAGGTTTGAGGTTATTTTCTCAACACCCCATTACACCTTCCGATGTTTACAAAATAAAATCCGTATCCGATCCCCAGGTATCACCCGATGGAAAATGGGTTGCCTATGTTTTATCTACACCCGATTCCGCCAAAGATAAATCCGATTCGGACATCTGGATGATTAGCTGGGACGGCAGCGAATCCATAAAGCTAACGGCAAGCCCCGAGGGAGAAAGTCATCCGCGTTGGTCTCCCGATGGGAAATACTTGACATTCCTTTCGTCACGCTATGAAAGCAAGTCTTCTCAGATCTGGAAGATGGACAGGCGTGGTGGAGAAGCTCAAAAACTTACCGAATTGAAATACGGGGTTAGCGATTTTGTGTGGAGCCCCGATTCGAAAATGATTGCTTTGATTATTCACGACCAGGAATCCAGTGAAGATGCGGAGAAAAAGAAAAGCCCAAAACCAATTGTTATTAATCGCTATCATTTTAAGTCGGATGGTGATGGTTATCTTGAACGCAAGCGTGACCACCTGTATTTGTTTGATCTCAATACAAAAAAACTGGATACACTCACCCGTGGTGATTTTGACGAAGGTAGTCCGGTTTGGTCTCCTGATAGCAAAAAAATTGTTTTTGTCAGCAACCGCACGGCTGATCCTGATCGCAACAACAACAGCGATCTATGGATGATGGAAGCAAAGAAAGGTGCGGCCATAAAACAACTTACACAATGGAAAGGATATGATTCGAATCCGTCCTTTAGCCCTGATGGGAAATGGATTGGATATTTGAAATCGCAACTTGAAGCCTACAGTATGTATGATCAACCCCAATTGGCGGTTATTCCTGCAGATGGAGGTGAACCAAAAATTCTCAATCCGTCCCTGGATCGCGATGTGTCGGCACCACGATGGTCAAATGACAGTCAATCGGTTTACACGGTTATTGAAGATGACCGCAGAAGTTATGTCGCTTCATTTGATTTTATGGGCATTAAGAAAATAATAACAGCGGGTGATCGCATTTTTCATTCTTTGCAACGGGCAAACGGCAATAACTGGGTAGCGATTTCAAGCGACCCGCAAACACCCAACGAAGTCTATGTCCTTGAAAATGGAAACATGCGAAGACTCACACATCTTCACGATGAGTTCTTAAAATTAAAATCATTGGCTTCGATGGAGGCAATCGATTCCAAAAGCAAAGACGGCACGGATGTAGGCTCATTATTGTTTCGTCCGTTTGGAAAATCAAAAACAGAAAAGCTTCCATTGATTTTGTGGATCCATGGCGGCCCTACATCGCAGGATGATTTTGGTTTTGATTTTACTCCACAGGTTTTGGCGGCACAAGGAAATGCTGTACTGTGCGTTAACTATCGCGGCAGCAGCGGACGAGGACTTGCCTATAGCAAGGCAATTTCCGGTGATTGGGGCAACAAGGAAGTGATCGATTTGATTGGCGCTGTCGATCATTTGATCAAAACCGGGGTTGTCGATCCCGATCGGCTGGCTATTGGTGGCTGGAGTTATGGCGGCATTCTCACGGACTATGTTACGGCTACTGACTCGCGTTTCAAGGCCGCCGCGAGCGGAGCCGGCAGTGCGCTACAACTTTCGATGTATGGCACTGACCAATATGTTTTGCAATACGAGAACGAATTGGGTCTGCCCTGGAAAAATTTGGACAAATGGATGAAAGTGTCTTATCCTTTTTTGAATGTTGAAAAAATAAAAACACCAACGCTCTATATGGTGGGCGAAAAGGATTTTAACGTGCCGGCCGTGGGTGGCGAACAAATGTATCAGGCATTGAAATCCTTAGGTGTGCCTACGGAGTTTATTATTTATCCCAACCAGCATCATGGTATCAGTGTGCCAAGTTATCAGAAAGACCGGCTAACCCGCTATCTGGATTGGTACGGAAAATACCTGGACACACCGAAATTGAAAGAAAAACTACCGGAAAAGAAGTAGAATTCGATTTAGCCGCAGGGGAGCGGATAGTTCGGGTTGTTAATCGTATTGCAATTACTATAATCTTAAGATTCGTGGCTTGAACTTTTTGTCAATCCCATATCGTTTTCGTGTTCTGGCATTACTTTGTTCACTGACCACGCTTACCTACCTCGACCGCATCTGCATTTCCATTGTGGGGGTTCGGCTAAAATCAGATCTTCACTTGAATAATGAAGAATTTGGCTGGGTGCTGGCCGCATTTGCTCTTGCTTACGCCATCTTTGAAATCCCTTCCGGCATGTTGGGCGACCGTATTGGACCAAGAAAAGTATTTATACGCATCGTTATTTGGTGGTCTCTATTTACGGCACTTACCGGCATCATCAACGGCCTTCTTGCCTTGCTTGTCGTTCGTTTTCTATTTGGTATAGGCGAGTCGGGCACATATCCCAACAGTATTTTGGTGGTTTCAAGATGGTTTCCCGTGAGCGAGACGGGTAAGGCATTGTCGTGGATTGGCATCGGCTCACAGATAGGTGCTGCAATTGCTCCGCTCATAATTGTTCCTGTTGCTTCCGCATATGGATGGAGAGTTCCATTTTATGTTATTGGGCTAATTGGGGTCGTTTGGGCATGGGTCTGTTACTCCTGGTTTCGTGATTTCCCCTCACAAATGAAGAAGGTTCCAGCCGAGGAGAGGAAACTGATTGAATCATCCTGCCGCCATTCCAATCGGCAACATTTGGTGCCATGGAAGCTCATCTTTCGGAACAGCACCTTGTGGCCACTGATGCTGATGTATTTCTGTTGCCAATGGGCAAATTATTTTTTTATTGCCTGGATGCCGGTTTACCTTCAGGAAGGGAGAAGGTTTTCCGAGAGCTCCATGAAGGCAATCACCTCTTCTCTTTTTATTGTCGGGATTTGCGGTTTTCTGGTGGGTGGTGCAACGGGTGACCGGCTTCTTAGAATCAAAGGACTAAAAAAAGGAAGAAGATTGACGGGTATGCTCGGTCTCGGAACCTGCGGTTTTTTATTTTTGATGGCGGCTATGTCTTCCGACAATACCCTCACTGCTGCGTGCCTGATAGGGGCTAATTTTTCGTTCTCTTTTGGAGTGATGGTTTCCTACGCGGTATGTTCTGATATTGGCCGGAACAATGCAGGCACAATCACCGGAGCGATGAATTTTTTTGGCCAGATGGGAGCATTTTCGCTTGCCCTTATTTTTGGCAAGATCGTTGAAGTTACGCACCATTTCGATTACCCGCTCTATGTGTTGGCAATCGTACTCTTCATCGGATGCCTGCTCTGGCTGGTCATTGACCCTGAAGAGTCAATTCCATTGGTAGAGAATAAAACGTCACTGTAGTCTTATCCGGTTTGTCGTTATTTCAGATGTTCAAGCAAAGGAATAATAAAAGGGGCGTCAAGCCCCTTTTAAGTTTTTTGATTCTTATCAGATTCATTAAGGCTGAGAACTGGGGGTCGGAGCTTTTACTCCTTTTGTGTGGTCGAGCGTCCCATCAGATTTATAAAAAAGTGCGACCCATTCCCCGTCGGATTTACGTGAATATTCGTAAAACTCAGTGGTCAGCTTCTTTGTGCTTAAGTCTTCGTTGTAGATCAATTTCCACTTTCCTTTTTCTGCAAGATTGCTGAAATCCCTTTGAAGAGCCTGTTGAACCAGTGCCGGAACTTCTTCCAGCTTCAATTCCCTGGTCCGCTCACTCTTTTGAGCCGATGCAGAACCAACCAGCACGGCAAATGCCAACGTCAAAAAAAATCCTGTTTTCATATTATATATATTTTATAGTTAGTTAAATGAATCTAGAACATCTAACGATTCAAACGTTTGCGAGATGCTTTAGGGCCATGTTTTTACACGAGGTGAATAAAATAGGTTTGTTACTTCCGTTTGTATAGATGAATGGTAAATCTATTGCATGAGAATGGATCCAATTCATCGATCCGGATAACAGATGTGTCAATGAGGTTTACGAAATAAGGGGAATTTTTTCGCTATTTTACTGCCTCAAACCCTACCGAATGCTCCGTTCTTTGCTGCGAAAAAAAACCTTGCCTGATATTTTAAGGGATGCACAGTCGGGCTTAACCGATGGGCATCACAGTCCCGAGCTTCGAAAAGTTCTGGGTGTGCGCGACCTCACCTCGATGGGGATTGCTGCCGTGATTGGTGCGGGAATTTTTTCAACGATTGGTCAGGCCGCCTACAATGGCGGACCCGGTGTTGTATTTTTGTTTTTGATCATCACGGTCACCTGCGGCTTCACTGCACTATGTTATGCCGAGTTCGCATCGCGTGTGCCGGTCGCTGGAAGTGCATACACCTATTCGTATGTCACCATCGGTGAGATTGTGGCGTGGGTGATCGGATGGGCACTGATTTTGGAATATGCGATCGGGAATGTAGTCGTTTCTATTTCATGGAGTAGTTATTTTGTTAATCTGCTTGAAGGGATACACGTCCACGTGCCGGGTTGGCTCGTGACAGATCCTAAAACTGCTCACAACTTGTTTGATTCCGCAGTTGCACAAGGGAAATCGACAGAGGGTTTCGCGTGGGCCACCGCTCCTCAAATCGGTGGTATGCACCTGATCCTGAATATCCCTGCCTTCACCATCGTGATCCTTGTCACCATTCTTGCCTACATCGGCATTCGCGAAAGCAAGAAGAGTGCGAATTTTATGGTAGCCTTGAAATTAGTGGTGCTCGCCTTCCTCGTTGGTATTGGAGCATTTTACATCTCTACCGATAACTGGACACCGTTCATGCCGAAAGGATTTACCGGTGTGCTTCAAGGCGTATCGGCCATCTTCTTTGCCTACATTGGCTTCGATGCGATCTCCACAACAGCGGAAGAGTGCGCCAACCCGCAGCGTGATTTGCCGAAAGGAATGATTTACTCCCTCTTGATATGCACGGTGATCTATGTGGTTGTAACGCTTGTCATCACCGGCATGGTCAACTATTCAGAATTCAAAGATGTAGCTGATCCGCTGGCGTATGTGTTTGAAAAAATCCATTTGCAAAAAATAGGATACATTATTTCAGTCAGTGCTGTTGTTGCCGCTACCAGTGTGATGGTGGTGTTTCAGATCGGCCAACCGAGAATCTGGATGAGCATGAGCCGTGATGGTCTGCTGCCACGAAAATTCAGTACAGTCCATCCAAAATTTCATACGCCATCGTTCGCCACAGTGATCACCGGGTTTGCCGTAGCCATCCCTGCATTGTTCGTAGATATTTCCATTGTCACTGACCTGACAAGCATCGGAACGCTGTTTGCCTTCGTCTTAGTCTGTGCAGGGGTCCTCAATTTGCCCCGAAGACAAAAACTTGCCGGTGACAAGTCATTTCATTTGCCTTATATTAACGGACGATGGATTGTACCTGCATTGTTGCTACTCTTTATGTATGGATACTCCGGCAGAATCATTGAAGGATGGAACAATATTCGTCACGAATCACATCAGGAAATTTTGTTTTTAGTCTTTTTAATCATTGCCTTGTTCATTGCGTTGATCACATTGGTGAGAAAGCTTTCTCTCATCCCTGTACTGGGCATGTTGTTTTGCCTTTATCTAATGATTGAAATACCCGCCAGGAGTTGGATGGTGTTTTTTGCCTGGATGGCACTGGGTTTGTTAATTTATTTTAGTTACGGAAGAAGGAAGAGCAAGTTGGCAGTAAGAAGTAATAAGTAAGAAGTAGTGAGTAAGAAGTAGTGAGTAATAGGTAAGAACGGAAGCAAACTTAATGCTTACTACTTAAAACTTACAACACCTAAGGCAGTCGAAAAAGAACGCAATCCTTTGGCTCGTTATTTTGATTAGGAAACCGAAACCATTTTTCGAGCCGTGCTTCTTCAATCAGTCCGCATTTTTTTAAGACATTCATAGATGCGATGTTCTCCACATCTACAAAGGAGCCTATACGGAAAATACAAGGGCTATTTTTAACTTCATCTAACATTCCTTGAGTAGCTTCCGTTGCATATCCCTTGCCCCAATGCAATGACCCAAGAACGTAGCCAAATTGTATTTTACCCTCATCATTCCTTAACCCGCAGCTCCCAATCATCCGGTTGTTGCTTTTCAGTCGGATGGCAAAGGAATAATCTATCCCTTGCTTCCAGCCAGACACGGCATAGTTTAAAAAATTCCGTGTTTCATCAATCGACTGATGGGTGGGCCAGGCCATATACTTGGTGGCATCCGCCTTGCTCGCGTAGGTATAAAAAATCTCTTCGGCATCTTCCAGGCGAAAACGCTGTAGCGACAATCGAATAGTTTCAACTCGATCGGGAACAGAAAATTCCATGATGCAAGTTAAGGAGGAAAGGCATGCTCATGATACGTGCAGTTGTTTTGACAGGAAAATTATTTCTTCTTTTTCTTCAGGCGATAGCCCAACGAAACTTGTAGCACCTGATTTCTTGTATAGGCGGTACTGATGGAAGAGGTTATTACTCCAATATTATTCGCAGGTTGTTGATTGGGTGCATTTGTAAACTTGTTGGCATCTGAAATTCCAAGGTTGTAACGAACCGTTAAACTTCCTCCAAAAGGCAAATCAAGTCCCAACCCAAATACTAATGAAAAATCAATCTTATTGACATAATTCTGTATGGACTGGTTTTCAATCGCCGGGCCATAGATCGTGCTATATCTCTTATCAATTTGGAGCAGATCTCCCTTTGACCCAACCATGAAACCGATTTGAGGTCCGAATTGCAAGTTTAGCCCTCCTGCAAAATAATATTTAATGACCACTGGCACATTCATATAATAAAATGCTGTACGGAGATTACTATTAAACGGTGTTGTATAGCGCTGACCTTGCCTTGAAAATACGATTTCAGGCTGAAGGGCAAGCGGGCTCAACGAATGATTTTTGGGCAGCTTAATCAGCGCATAAACACCAAAATTGAAACTTGGATTCCAATGATAATTATTGATTATCCCCGAGCCTAACCTACCAACGGTGCTAAAGTCAAGGTTGGTATAGTTAAATCCTGCTTTTACACCCTTCTCGAATCTTATCTGACCTAAAGACGGTTGTGATTTAATCATCACGCCTGCCAGTAAAAATCCAACCCAAAATCTCATAACCATATATTTGCGCCAAAAATACAAAAGACTTGTTGTCTCAAAAAAGAAAAAGCTGCCGAAGCAGCTTTCTTTGAAAAAGTTTCTAAAATTATTTTCCGATCTTAAAGAAGCGATAGCCAACAGAAATTTGGATCACCTGGTTCTTGGCTTCGGATGTTCCCATGGATGAAGTAATGGTTGGTACCGTGGTGGTTCCCGTGAGTTTGTTGATATCGGATAGACCTATATTATAGCGAGCCGTGAAGTTAAGTCCAAATGGTAAATCCCATCCTGCCCCTACCGCCAGCGAGACATCCGAAGATTTCACCAGCGTCGTTAGCGATTGGGAGGTGATCTTACCCGTTGCTGTGTTGTATACATCACCGGAAGAGCTCGCCAGAAAACCAAATTGAGGGCCGGCTTGCAAGTTCAATCCTGCAGCAAGATAAAATTTGATCATGATCGGTATATTGATATAATCAAAATTCGATTTAAGATTGGAGTAACTGGGAATCGAATAAGTCTGCCCCTGACGTGAGAAAACAATCTCCGGTTGAATGGCAAACTTTGTAATCTTGAGCATCGCATACGCCCCAAAGTGGTAGCCGGTGCGATTGCCGTAATTCTGTTGTGCGGTGGCACTGGTGCTAAGGCTCGCAAAATTAAGCCCTCCTTTCAGCCCTAAGTCCAGCCTTACCTGCCCAAACGCCACTCCCGATAAAAGCACAGCACAGCCAACTGCAAAAATTTTGAATTGTTTCATAGTGAGATAATTTGTTTACTCAAAAGTACAAAAACACTTATAGTCCTAAAACAAAGAAACAGTGAAAAATCAGGCTCCAAATTTGAACAAACGATATCCCACCGAGACCTGCACGACCTCTGATTTAGCGGTGCGCGTTCCAAATGCCGATGAAAGTCCGGAGCTCAGGTTAGTACCAGTCATTTTATTGATATCGGATAAACCTCCATTGTATCGCAGTGTAAAGTTAAGGCCGAAAGGAAGATCCAACCCCACACCAACACCAAATGAAGCATTGAAGGCCCTTACATAATCACCCAATGGTTGAGAGGTTACGACCGGACCAGTGCTACTGGATATGTAAGTGTACCCTGTTGAATTAAGGAGAAAGCCAAATTGCGGTCCTGCCTGAAGGTTAAATCCGCCCGCTACATATACCTTTAAAAGAATGGGAACATTGAGGTAGTTAAAGGTAGATTTTAAGGTTGGGTACCCGGGCTGAACGTATTTGTAACTTTGTCCTTCACTGGAATAAATCAGTTCTGACTGTAAAGCAACATCGCTAAATTTAAACATCGCATAGGCGCCTCCGTGATAGCCCGTCTGTTCACCGTACGTAGAAACCACGGGAGACAATGAGTTTATATTCGCAAAATTTACTCCGCCCTTTACTCCTAAATCAATTTGCACTTGTCCATACGTGACTTTTGTTAAAAGAACAAAAAAACTCACTACAAAAATCCTCTTCACTAGTTTCATAGATAAAAATGGTTTAACGCAAAAGTACAAAATGAAAATGAGAAAATGCTTCAATCTATTCCAAACGCAATGTTCCTGCCCTTTATTGCCTTGTAGAAATCCATCAGCACCTCCATATCTGCATCAATTTCTCCGGTCGGATAAAAAGGGTGAGCAATCACCACTATTTTTCGCCGATAATCAAAACCAACCGTGATGATGGGTACCCTGGCGTAAAAGGCGATATAATAAAATCCCGTTCTTAACTTGGCAACTTTCTTTCGCGTGCCTTCTGGCGCGATGGCCAAAATAAATTCATCGTGGCGGTTAAAGATGCCCACCACTTGATGCACCATATCATGGGAAGACGTGCGATCAACCGGATATCCTCCCAACCACTTGAACAGCGCTCCAAACGGAGGCTTGAATAGTGAACTTTTCCCCAAAAATTTTGCACGCTGTATCCCTACAATACTGCGCGCCATTACCCCAATCACAAAATCCCAATTGCTGGTGTGTGGTGCAACCGCTACTATAAATTTTTTAAGGTTGAGTGGAAAAGAGCCTTCAACCGTCCACCCGATCAACCTAAAAATCAAAAGATATAACGGACGAAACATTTAAACGATTTTGTCGATCAGACCATCATCGGCCAAATACGGAATCGTTATTTGGAGACCCTTTTCGGTTTCTTTCCTGATCGTGTTCAGCGCTCCCTCATTGCGTGCCCATGCCCTTCGGGCGATACCATTATTAACGTCAAAGTAAAGCATGCTCTTTAACTTTCTGTCGGCGGAGGCAGAGCCATCGAGCAACATTCCAAACCCGCCGTTAATCACCTCGCCCCAACCCACTCCTCCCCCATTATGAATCGAAACCCAGGTGGCTCCACGAAAGGAATCACCAATGACATTGTGAATGGCCATGTCCGCCGTATAGCGAGAGCCATCATAAATATTCGAGGTTTCGCGATAAGGTGAATCCGTTCCCGATACATCGTGGTGATCACGGCCCAAAACCACAGCGCCAATTTTTTTACTTTTGATGGCATTGTTAAACGCTTCAGCGATTTTCATCCGGCCCTCGGCATTCGCATAAAGGATGCGAGCCTTTGAACCGACCACCAACTTATTTTGCTTGGCAGCCTTGATCCAATTAATATTGTCGGTGAGTTGAGCTTGGATTTCTTTCGCTGCCGTCCTGGAAAGGGAGAACAAAACTTCGGACGCTAGTTGATCTGTGTAGTCCAAATCTTCTTGTTTACCGGAAGTGCATACCCAGCGGAACGGCCCAAACCCATAATCGAAACACATCGGTCCCATGATGTCTTGCACATAGGAAGGATAACGGAAATTGATACCGTCTTCAGCCATCACCTCGGCTCCGGCACGTGATGCTTCCAACAAAAAAGCATTGCCGTAATCAAAGAAATAAGTGCCTCGTTTGGCATGCCGATTGATGGCTGCAGCTTGCTTTTTTAAAGAAGCCTGAACGTGCTCTTTAAATTCCCCAGGTTGATCCGCCATCAAGGCATTTGATTCTTCAAAAGTTAACCCCATAGGATAATAGCCACCTGCCCACGGATTGTGCAACGAAGTTTGATCGGAGCCAAGATCAACATAAATATTCTCGTCCAAAAATTTCTCCCATACCTCTACGATGTTACCTTGATATGCTAACGAAACTACTTCTTTCTTTTTCTTCGCCTCGGTTACTCTTTTGCAAAGCTTATCCAAATCATCAATCACTTCATCCACCCAGCCTTGTGAATGCCTCTTCTGCGTTGCCTTGTCATTGACTTCAGCAATGACGGTAATGCATCCGGCAATATTTCCTGCCTTGGGTTGTGCTCCGCTCATACCGCCTAAGCCTGAAGTAAGGAATAACTTTCCTTCAAGGCCTTCGCCGTGTTTTGAAATTTTTCTTCCCGCATTTAAGATCGTAATGTTTGTGCCGTGTACAATTCCTTGCGGCCCGATGTACATGTAACTCCCGGCGGTCATTTGCCCGTATTGCGTAACGCCAAGCGCATTGTATTTTTCCCAGTCATCCTGCTTCGAATAATTGGGAATCATCATTCCGTTGGTAACAACAGCTCTTGGCGCTTCTTTCGAAGAAGGGAATAGACCCATGGGGTGACCGGAATACAGATGCAATGTTTGCCCATCGGTCATTGCTGCCAAATATTTCATGGTAAGAAGATACTGGGCCCAGTTTTGAAATACGGCTCCATTACCTCCATAGGTTATTAGTTCATGCGGATGTTGTGCCACCGCAGGATCTAAATTATTTTGGATCATTAATTGTATCGCTGCCGCTTGTGTTGATTGATGGGGATAATCACGCGCAGGTCGTGCAAACATTTTATACCCCGGACGAAACCGGTACATATAGATACGACCGAATTTAATCAATTCATCATAAAATTCAGCGGCTAATCGTTCATGATGCCGGGGATGAAAATATCGCAACGCATTTTTGATAGCAAGTTTCTTTTCACCAACGGATAATATGTCTTTTCGCTTTGGGGCGTGACTAACAGAATAATCATAGGGTTTTACTTCCGGCAATTCATCCGGGATTCCCTGCAAAATTTGGTCTTTGAAAGAAGGTGTCGCGACGGTCATGCAGTCTATGGTTTTGGGAATTGGTCCGTTTTGAAATTTTCCTTCGTGAACCGATACCCATAGTCAAAAATCTCCTGGGCTTTTCCAATATCAAACACCGTGAATCGGTCCATCGCGGGCGGCTCGATGACAATGTCGCATAGCTGTTTGCTTTGTTGCGTATTGGCCGAGATTGCAATCAGCAGACTTCGTTCAATGACAACTTTCAAATTTTTAGGGTCAAACTCGTCGCTGATCTTGTTGCAATGTGAGCCAATAAGGAAGTCGCATTGATCTCGGATACAGTTGGAAGGTAGATTGTCAAGCAACCCGCCATCCACGTACAAACAGTTGTTAAAATGTAACGGTCTAAAAACGGCCGGGATACTGCATGAAGCGACAACCGCAGAAGCCAACTCTCCTGATGCAAAATAATTCACTTCGCCTTTACGGATCTCTGTGGCGGCAACGGTAAGCGGAATCTTCAATGCCGAGAAATTATTTTCGGGGATATTTTCCAAAATCAAATCTTTCAGGGCATCCATCGTAAGCAGCCCTCCCCGTGTCCAGGCCAGGCGCAGCGATTTTAACAAGCTCAAGTGGCTAACGTGTTGTAAAATCTGGTCAGGCTTGATTCCATAAGCAAAGAACGATGCTACAATGGAGCCGGCACTCGTTCCCGATATCACTGAAATCTCCACACCGAATTCATCGAGCGCTTTGAGCACACCAATGTGCGCGATTCCCCTCGCTCCTCCTCCTGATAATGCTATGCCGATTTTCATAGGCCCTCGTAAGTTCTCAAAATTGTTCTCTGCCTTGACCGCTAAATTAGGCGTTTACTTATTAATCTCAAGTTGCAACACGAGATGGAATAAGGTCATTTCGAAAAAATCCGGCATTGAAATGTATCGGGAGTTCTGCGTTTTTATAAATCAGCTGTTCGAGAATGTCTTGTTACGAAATACAGCAGTCCTTGTCAGATTGTTACGACAATTCTTTTTCCGTCCGGCATTTCGGTGGCCCAAAGCTTTTCAATATCTTTCAGTTCCACCGTTTCGGTTTCTACTTTTAGTTTATGGTGAGCAGCAAGGTCGAACATTTCAGGAATAATATCCTTAAACAGTTCTTGCATTTCTTCCTTTGTCCAACTGCCCAACCCTGAACCCAATAGCTGCAAATTAACGCTTCGTAAAATTTCCGATGAAAGTTGAATTTTGTCGCCCGTAATTGAACCGATAGAAACAAAACGAGTTCGATGCGTAAATGCCCCTGTTCCTTTCAATGCTTCCAAAATAAGTTCTGCGGTATGTCCCCACAAATAATCGATGATGACGTCAATCGGTGTGTTGCTATGCATCTGCCGTATTTGTGCAACAAAACTTTCATCATCTTGCTTTACGGAAACAATTTCGTCAGCGCCCAATGCCAATAGGGATTGTAACGTTTGTTCGTTTCTGCCGGTAACGATGATCTTTCCTGCTCTGTAATGTTTCGCTATTTGAACCGCTATTTTCCCTGTAAATCCCGTGGCTCCGTTGATCAGCACGGTTTCGCCTGCTTTCATGGCTGCCCTGAAACGAAGTGCCATTGCTGAGCCTGCCACTGCGTTGGGCAAAGCGGCGGCAGTAACGTTATCGATGTCTTCAGGAAGTTTTATCATTCTGTTTTTTTCTGTAATTGCCTTTTCAGCAATCATTCCGCTGATCCCTAATGCAAAAACCCTTGTTCCATCAGCCAATAGCCCGACACCGTCACCACCCACTACTTTTGCCTGATGGATATCGCCTTTTGCAGAATAATGTTTGCCACTTGCCCTTGCTTTGTCCACATGCTTAATGGCTGCTGCTTTTACCGAAATTAAAATTTCATCTTTGGTATTCGTGATAGGTTCGGGAAAATCCTCAATGTATCGAGGCATTTCGCCTCCTTGAAACATTACGACCGCTTTCATTTTTGCATGGGTTTATATGGTGATAACTATCTATTCAACTCTTTGTTTCGCTTGGTCTTCACGGTCAATCCTCAATTATCCGGGTCTAAAATTTTGAAAACATTTTGAAATAAAGATTGACCTTTCCGAGGGAAGTCTCCCGCTAAAGGCTATTCCCCACCACCCGGGTACTTTGTTAATCCTTTTGATTGCTTCGCTTGCGCTAATGTTTGCGGAAATGTTGCGGTTAATTTTTTTGTTTTCCATTTTATGAAATGATTTGTTGTTATCTTAAAAAGTGAGGCTTACCATCCGTGATAAAGTGGAACAGGTAGTTTTTAATAACCGTGTTCCATCCTTCGTGACATAATGCGTAGCATTCTTTTTCAGGAACAAGCCCTTCGTGGGTAAAATGAAGAACTGTCTTATCTCCTTTCGGTGTTATCTCAAAAATCATTTTAGTGTTTTTCCATTCGTGCTTGTCTTTTTGAAGCCAGTGGAGTGTGCTTTCTGTAACAAGCCAAACAATTTTTTTATCAGGAATAACTTCAACCAATTTTTGTTTTGAATAGTGTGCATTAGGGTGGTTAATTGTAAACTCGTCATTTAATTTTCTGCTGCTCCCTTCTAAATCCACCCCTCCCCACCATTTTGAAACATCCTTGGTAATGTGATTAAAAACATCGTGCGGTGATTTTGGCACTTCAATGGTTGCTTTGA
>Ga0206942_1043_pt2 | contig 36514 bp, 27 predicted proteins | sample Alteio_BWOrgHeat_6_FD_153253 | JGI IMG/M metagenome (GOLD analysis project Ga0206942, IMG submission 153253) | Enriched cells from forest soil in Barre Woods Harvard Forest LTER site, Petersham, Massachusetts, United States -... | ecosystem: Environmental > Terrestrial > Soil > Temperate forest > O... | reverse complement strand
GAATTTATTGAGGAACAGGTAAAGAAGAGGGAAGGTGAAATACGAACTTTAATAAAGGCAAAGAAAGATTCTAATGAACCAAAAAAACACAAAGAGTACCTTTTGCACGAGGTGGAGCTAACAGAATTGAATGAAGTAAAAAAATCTTTAAATGAATTACGTGCGGACAATAAACCATACTTCTTGTGGCATCTTTATTTCATGGATGTATTTATTGATGGTGGCTTTGATATCGTTATTGGAAACCCGCCTTATTTAAGGATACAAGGAATCAGAGAGAGCGATCCTAAAATGGCTGATAAACTTGTTAAGGAATTTAAATCTGCGACAGGTTCATTCGATTTGTATGTCACATTTGTCGAACAGGGTATCAAGCTATTAAAAGAAAGCGGAGTATTGAATTACATCATGCCTGTCAAATGGACTAACTCATCGTTTGGGGTGGGGCTGCGAGAATTAGTCTCAAATGGTGGCTATGCCAACAAAATAATTTCTTTTGAAGCATATCAGGTCTTTAACGTTTCAACTTACACAGGCCTTCAGTGGTTTAGAAAAAATTCCAAGAATCTTAGCTACGCCCAACTTGATAGAGATATTCCCTCAAATGAAGAATTAGCTCATTTTCTTGAAACTCTAACTCCAAATGAGTTTAACAAAATTGACAACGATAAGCTTGATAAAAAAAATTCTTGGATATTGACTGACCAAAGTAAGGGGAGGTTATTGGCAAAGATTAATGAAGTAAAAACACAGGTTTCTGATTTATTTGAAAGGGTATTTGTTGGCCTACAAACAAGTCGCGATAGTGTTTATTTTATACATAATTCATTATTGACAATAGACTCTCAATACATTCAGGGTTATTCGAAAGAGCTTGATGAAAAAGTAGTTCTTGAAATGGGAATTGTAAGACCTCTTTTAAAAGGGGATCAAGTACATAGGTATCAGGATTTAGAAACAAACACATATGTAATCTTCCCTTATAAAATAATTGACACGGATGCGATCCTGTTGACTGAAGAAGAACTTATTGAAAAATTTCCTTTGGCATACAACTACCTAAAGAAAAATGAAGAGGTACTTAGAAACCGAGAAAATGGTAAGCTATTGAATGATAATTTATGGTATCGATACATATACCCCAAAAATTTGACTGCATTCAATGCTCCAAAATTGATGTCACCAGACATAAGTTATGGTGGCAACTTTGCTTTTGACCCTTATGGTCAATTCTTTTCGACAAGTACAATTTATAGTTATCTGAAAAGCGAGAATATCAATATTTCGTATGAGTTTTTCTTAGCAGTTTTCAATTCTATGGTCTGTTGGTTTTTTCTTTCCAATACAGGAACAGTCTTGGCGAATGGATATTTTCGATTCAAATCAAATTACATTAATAAATTTCCAATCCCAGAACCTTCACAGGAAGATGAAAATAAAATAGTTCAACTTGTTGAAATAATTCAGCGGTTCAAAAGCGAAGAGGGTGATACAAAGGTGTGGGAGAATAAAATTGAAGCATTAGTTTTCCATATGTACAAGTTTAATGAATCTGAGATGCTGCAGATTCTTAGTAGCTTTAGAGACGTTAGTATAAAGGATAGAACCCAAATACACAATGAGTACCGTAACATTAGTTTAAATAAGTTTAGCATTGACCTATGATAAAGCGAGTCCACGTACAAAACTTCAAGGCCATTTATAAAAGTGAACCTTTGCCCCTTCAGCCATTCACTGTTTTTATCGGAAACAATGGTACTGGAAAAAGTAGCTTAATGGAGGCGCTACGCCTATTGCAATTCTGTGTAACAGAAGATTTGAATACGGCCTTTAAAGAATGGGGAGATTTAGCTAAAGTTAGAAATTATAATACATCACTTAATGAAGTAGAAATAACACTAACCGGTTTTAGAAAAAAATTCGAGCCTATCAGATTTTTCGTTGAGGCTGAAATTTCAGAAAAGTTGTATCAGTATCAGGCGTATATTAATTTGAATGAGTCCGGAGACTATTTCGTCATCGAACATGAAGAATTGTTATGCAATTCTGAGCCAGTGTTTATAGCAAATGCTATAGACAATGAGGGAAATGGTAATGCAGTTTTTTATAAGGTACAAGGGCGAGATGAAATTCAATTCAACTATAAAACGAATTACTTACTACTAGGTTTAAAAAGCAGCCCCCTTGAAAAAGAAGAGCTATCAGCTTTCAAAGCTTTTGTTGAAAACTGGCAGTTTTTGCATTTGAACGCCCATGACATGGGCAAACCTATCATACAAGATCGCGTCAGACGAAATATTCAACTTGACTATACAGGACGAAATGTAGCAGAGTATTTACTATGGCTTCGTTCTCAAGGGCAAGAATATTTGGACAGTCTGATAAGGAAGATGCTTTTTGTTTTGCCCTACGTAAAAGAAATTCAACCCAATATTCAGGAAGCCTTCAATCGCGAAATTGAAGTGCTGATGATTGAAGGATCACCAAAAAGTGTCCCTCTACCCGGTTGGTTACTTTCATCTGGCACGTTACGAGTAATTGCACTTCTTGCCATGTTCGAAACTCCTAAGAAACCAACTGTACTCTTTGTTGATGAAGTTGAGAATGGTCTTGATCCAAGAACCATCGGTCTCCTTATGGATTTGATTCAAGAAGAATTTAATAGTAAGACGATGCAAGTGATTGTAACTTCCCATTCACCTTATTTTTTAGACTTAGTACCACTGAACAGTATTATTGTAGCGGAAAAAGATCAGGAAGGGAGCAAGTTCCGTATTCCTGCAAATCAAGAGGACCTAAATGTCTGGAAAGAAAAATTTACTCCGGGCAAACTGTACACTATGGGAAAGCTCACCAATTAAATTTTAAATCCTGATGAAAGTTGGTTTTATTCTTGAGTGTACTCCACAAGGGCCTGACGCAGCAATATATCCTTACTTAGCAAAATTATTTTGTGAAGATTTAGAAATTCAGAAGCCTAAAACACTTGTCAACAAAGCAAATGTAATGGAGCAAGGTGCTGAAGTAGCTCAAGTTCTTTTGCAGACCGGTTGTGATTATGTTTTCATTATATGGGATCGCATGCCTAAATGGGGCGGTACTGGCAGATGCGAAGAGCATATTGCAACATTGGAAACTCGTCTACAGCAAATTGGCGTTGACAAGACAAAAATATTTCTTTGCTGCATTAGCGATATGTTAGAGTCCTGGCTAATCGCAGATGGCAGGGGAATTGATACTTGGCTTGCCAGTAAGACAAATCACCCGATGCCGGGTTTTGGCGATCATAAAACTGCTGCTGAGCAAACAAGTCCCAAGGACAGAATTAAAAACTACTTACGCGCTAATTATGGTAAATGGAAGTATAATGACTTTGAAAATAACTTCGATATTGTAAAACATATTCCTGAGTTTGGAAGAGTTGCTAATTGGAATGATTCCTTTAGAGTTTTCAAGAATAACGTAGAGGCAATCTGCCCGTGAAAAGAGAATTTCAATGACATAGTGTGCAGAATGTATTTTCCAAATAGAAGGCAGAAAGTATATGCTCCCTTTAACTCGAATTAATCTTAACACCATCTGTACTGATGCGAGCGGACTTAAGGGCGATGTGTTCCTCTTCGAATGGAATACAGTAATTGAAGAGTGCAAAAAGGAAAGCCAATCGTTGGATCGCTTTCTAACTATTCGGATTGCATCCTACATCAACAACAAGAAGTACAAAATTCCGATGCTGATTCTCTTTGGTCCAGCAGAAGACTCCTTCAAACTTACAATTTGCACAAAAGGAAATGTGAATTTCTCGCCCTGCCTTCATTCGTCCGCTGGAATGGCTGGCTATGTTGAACACTGCTCAGAATATGTGGCAAGTAGTGCGCGTTGCTTTTTGTACTTCACCGGTGAAAAACTTCTGCGTACGTATCAGCCACTTGAATGGCCTTTGGGCGGGGAAACCTTTGCGTCAGATTTCGGTAGTCAATTTGGTCTGAACGTCTTCCTTGTGGATAAGGAATTCTATGATAGGCTCGTATCATATCCAACAGAAAATCCCACATACTCGTTTGTGCCAGATCACGAAAAAGAAAGCATAATCAGTCCTATTAGTAATTCTGAATTACATCTTGCTTTTATTTCATTTAAATAAATGAGCTAGTATTTCTCCTCCCCAGATTATTTTGAGATTTGGTGTAGTCGAATGGTGTTGCTACCTTTTATTCTCAAAACTTCCGCTTAATGGCAAAGCAAGATATAAGCGTACGGCATTTAGTTGATAAAGTATTGTCGGGTGAACTTGCACTTCCAGAAATGCAACGCAGGTATGTTTGGACAACGATCAAAGTAAGAGATTTACTGGATTCTCTTTACAGAGGTTATCCATCAGGAGCAATACTTGTCTGGGAGGGTGATCCTAATCTTGAAGACAGAAACCTTCAAATACAGGGGGTCAAGGCGAACCCACTTTCAAATAAGTTATTGCTATTAGATGGGCAACAGCGTCTAACGAGTTTGACAGCTATTCTTTCGGGTAAACCAGTTTCTGTCCGGAATAAAAGGAAACCCATCGATATCATGTTTAACTTAAATCATCCGGATACTATAGTGGAAGAATTCACAGACATAGACGACGATGAGGATGACGATGATGAAGATGACGACAACGGCAACGAAAGTGAAAGCGATATTATGGAAGAGCTTCGTAAAAGAACTTTCGTTGTTGCCTCAAGATCATTGAAGAATGACCCAACCTGGATTTCCGTCTCAGAAGTATTTGTGAAAACTGAATCGCAATTGCTGAGGCCGTTAGGAATTAATTCAGACGATCCGAATTGGGAAAAATATTCCGAGCGAATCAAAAAACTTAAAAAAATCGAGGACTATCCATACGTGATGCAGATTCTTGACAAGAAGCTATCATATGAGGAAGTGACAGAAATATTTGTGCGTGTTAATTCATTGGGCGCAAAGCTGAGAGGTTCAGATTTGGCGCTGGCTCAAATCACTTCAAAATGGAAGGGCTTTATTACAGAGATCGACAAGTTTGCTAAAGAGTTTGAAAACAATGTGGATTACCTTCTTGATTCGGGAATTCTGGTGAAAACATTGGTTGCATTTGCCACCAATCAAAGCAAGTTCAAAACGGTCAATCGAGTTCCTATTGAAAACTTTAAAGAGGCATGGGCTAAAACTCAAATCGGTTTGCGTTTTGCAATTAACTTGTTAAAGAGCAATGCAAGAATTGAAAACCTCAGTTTATTGGGTTCACCATTTTTGCTTGTGCCCATCGCTTATTATGTGGTTCTTAAGAAAGAAAAGCTTTCAAACTCGGAGGAAAACAACTTGATGTTTTGGTTTTATGTCGCTCACATGAAGCAACGTTATAGTTTGGGTTCTAGTGAAACATATCTTGATAACGATCTCTCTGCACTCTTTAAAACCCAAAGTTTAGACGAACTACTTTCTGTTCTTAAACTGCAAGTAAAGAATTTCTATGCTTCGGTAGATGAGATTAAAGGGAAAAGCAGAAGAAGCCCATATTTCAGTATGTTATTCTTTATTGCGAAACAACAAGGTATCAAGGATTGGTTTACGGGCATGGCAATTTCAGAGCGCTTGATTGGAAAAACACACGCTCTCCAGTTCCATCATATTTTTCCAAAGTCATTGCTTAAGGATCAAAATGTTGATCGGAAAGAGATAAATGAAATTGCCAATATGGCCTTTATTGGAGGAAAGACTAATCGAAACATCAGTAACAAAGAGCCAGAGAAGTATCTTATTGATGTAGTTGATAAGCGAGGCGAGGATATTTTAGATCATCACGTTCTCCCTTCAAACAGAAACTTATGGAAGATAGATAAGTATAACGAGTTCCTTACTTACCGGAGGGGAAAGCTTGTGGAAAGCATCAATACGTTTCTAATGAAATTATCGAATTAAGTGTTTAGCGAGCTTGATAAGGATGTTCCAAACTCAGAAGGTTGTTTATTGCATTTTAGTGGATTCAGTAAGCCCGGAGGGCAAAGCTATTGCGTAGCTATTAAAATAATATTAGCTATCTTTAAATGCATAATTTTTTCCCCCTTAAAGGGCGGATGCCATGCCAGCAAAAGATTTACACGACAAGCCATTTGACGAATCAACGATAGCCAAGTTGGATATCTTCGCAGATTATGTCGAAGCTTGGGTTCCAACGTTTGTAATGTTGAGTCAGGACACTATCTGCATATTTGACTTCTTTGCAGGAACTGGATATGATAAAAACGGAGTTCCTGGCAGCCCAATAAGGATTTTAAGTGTGCTTGAAAAATTTGTTGGTATCATTTTTCAGCACCGCACCAAAGTGAAAGTATTTCTGAATGAAAAGAATAAGACGAAGTTCAGCGCTCTCAAGAATTCTTGTACGAAATTCCTATCAGAACATAAAGATGTGGCACGTGCGATTGAAGTTGACTATTCAAACGATGACTTTGATAAAAGTTTTGGCGACAAGTTTCCTTTGATCGAAAAACATCCGTCACTCGTTTTTTTGGATCAAAATGGCGTGAAGTACCTATCCGATAAATATTTCTCAGCTTTAGAAAAAACTACAAAGACGGACTTTCTCTATTTCGTCTCATCGTCTTATTTCTTGAGATTTGGAAACAGTGATGAATTTAAACAGCATTTCGCTTTTGATTTAGAGGAAGCAAAACAAAATCCTTACGCTTTCATTCATCGAAGCCTGCTTAAGCAACTTCGCGAGAAACTTCCCGCAACTTCCACACTAAAGCTGTATCCATTCAGTTTAAGAAAAGGGTCAAATATTCATGGAATAATTTTTGGCGCTAAAAGTCCAAGAGCCGTTGAGAAATTTTTGTCGATTGCCTGGAAGCGAAATGCAACAAACGGAGAGGCTAACTTTGATATTGATGATGACCACTCTCAAAGTAAAACGCAATACGTATTATTTGGAGCAAAGAAGCCAACAAAGATTGAAGTATTTCAACAAAGGATTGAAAAGAAGCTTAAGTCGTGTACCAAGCTAAGCAACACCGAGCTGTTCTTGTACACGCTGGATTTGGGCCACCCGCCAAAGCATGCAGCCGATCATTTGCGAAAATTGAAAAAAGAGAAGAAAATTGAATACGAAGGTAGAAGTCCAAAAATTACTTTTGAAGCTTTAGTGGACAGAGATAATTCACCTGTGTTAATTAAATGGATAGCTAAATGAAACAGTCAAAAATTGAATGGACGGAACTAACCTGGAATCCGATTACCGGCTGCACCAAAATTTCCGCTGGCTGCAAATTCTGTTATGCGGAGGTTATGTCGAAGAGGCTGAGAGCAATGGGCGTTGAGAAGTATAAGAATGGATTCAAACTAGCGCTTCATGAAAATGTATTATCTGAGCCATACTCATGGAAACATTCAAAGATCGTGTTTGTGAATTCAATGAGCGATCTTTTTCAAAAGAACGTGCCAATCGAATTTATCCAAAAGGTGTTTACTGTGATGAATGAAAACCCACAGCATGTATTTCAGGTGTTAACCAAGCGTGCTGATTTATTACTTCAATATGATCAGGCCAAGCTCCTAAAATGGACTCATAATATATGGATGGGTGTTAGTGTCGAGGACGAACGGGTGAAAGACAGAATCCGATTGCTTAAGAAGACAAAGGCAAAGGTGAAATTTCTTTCTTGTGAACCGCTAATTGGTCCACTTAGAAAACTGAATCTCAAAAAAATTGACTGGGTAATCGTTGGTGGCGAAAGCGGAAGGAAGCCAAGGCCGATGGATGTTGATTGGGTATTGGATATAAAGGAGCAATGCGAAAAAGAAGACGTAGCCTTTTTCTTTAAACAGTGGGGCGGTACAAGCAAGAAAAAGACCGGTCGTTTATTGAATGGGAAGACCTATGATGAAATGCCAATAACAGATAACAGTAACAAAAATTGAAGATTCCTTTTTTAATTTAGCAATATGCCTGAGGAAATGGAATTAATGTCGAGCAATCACCTAACTGAAAAGGAATTTACTGAGGCACTTAAAAGCTATAAGGCAAAATTGGAACAAATGGACGATACGCAATTGTATGACATGTATCTATGGTACTTAAAAAATATTACCCCTATCATAAGCAATGCCCCAATTGACGAATCCTATGAAATTAGTCGCAAGAGAAGGAATGCAGTCTTCAACTTTATTGTTCGATCACTGAAGAAAAGAGGCATAGGGCCTTGATGATGTGAAGGGCTAAGGCCTTCAATACAGTTTCGTTGGGGCTGTGATCATTTTTTATGCGCCTGCTTCCCTTTCTTTTTCTTTTTCGGGCGCTTCTTTTTGAATCGTACTTGGCCTAAAATCAATGGTGGTGAAAGAATTTCAGTTTCCTTATTGCTTCCTTGCAAAATGGTCATTTTTATGGGGCTTTCCATTATTTGTACTTCTTTCCAATTAATCTTCCGGAAGGTGTTTGCCAGATAGTAAGCAAAGGATTTCTTCTTCATTGGTTCGTCTTCTGTAATTTCCTCTGAATGCCCTTTTAGTGTCCATCGTATGAAGAGTTCATTAAATCCGGCTAAATGAAAAAGCAAACCAATGAGAATTAATGATTCCCTTTCATTGCCTACTTTCGGGTGAGTAATAAAAAATGGGAGCAATCGGTCTATCCAAGATTTATAGACAATTCCTCTCAGACTTTTTATTGTCGTCCATGGCCATGCAGTTTGAAAAACCGGTCTATCCGGCTCTTTGCCAGCACGCTCCTTTTTTGCATTTTGATTTTTTGCCAATCGTTCTCTTTCATGTTTGATTTGCCATTGCTTACCGGAGTAAGTTTCAAACATTAGGTCATATTTCTCCAGTATTTTCTTTTTCTCCGCCTTGATTCTGTCATCTTGTAACCTAGCAGCGTTGAGTTTTTTAATGTCAATGCCTTTGACTATCTCAGTTTTTCTTTTATCGATTTCGTCAAGCTCCTTCTGTACCTCGTCCATCGGATAGTTTATTACACCAACGTCAGGCAATACTTTGCGGCCTAAAATTAATTTAATAAAATATGCGAGATGAAAACCTGGTTCGTCAAGTTTGATTAGCTTATCTGACAAGTCATACAAGTCTGATTTGAACTTCTCATAGTCGTCAATTCCAATTGAAAAATCGTCCGGAGTAAGTTCTCTGTTAATTGTCTTTGGTACTGTGCCAAGCAGTTCATACAATCGATGCCCTTGACGTAGCTTGGAAGGACTGAAATCCAGGTCAATTTTTATTGAGCCATTTTCATTGACGTCATATTTAGCGTTCTGCATTGCATTTGAGACTGACGCTTGATATGGGTGTGGCCCATCATATAAAATTCGCTTTGCTGCACCAAGATGCAAAAGTTGAAAATATTCTCTGGTCAAATAGTCCTCATTTTCCCTAAATATTTTTTTTACGTCTGATTCTTTCGGTCTTATTTGTACTGTTTTCATAGTTGGTTCGTTTGGTTTGATAGGGTGTCCCATGCCTTCCCTACTTCTTGTTTTAATCGCTGCTCGCTCACATTAATATAGGATTGAAAGGCCTTCATATCTCGGTGTGTAGAGAGCTTCATTACATCTTTGGGCAACATACCTCTTTCAAGGCTTTGGGTAATGAAAGTCCTACGTGCCATATGAGAAGTTAATAATTTATGAAGTGGTTTTTTGGTCACTTTCTTTATCCCAAATTTAAAAGTTATTATCTCATGCTCCTCAGTAAACCTGGCTAGCTTTCCAATTTTCTTCAAATAGGAGTTCATCTTTTGATTCGAAATGCCTGGGATTCCGTCTGGGTAACGGCCCAATATCCGTCTCGAATAATCATTTAACGGTATGATAGCGGTGTCATCAGTCTTCTTCGTGTTGATGATGATGTGGTCACTTTTAATGTTTTGTTTTTGAAGGCGCACGGCATCAGAGTAACGTAGGCCGGTAACACAGCAAAGACAAAAGAGATCGCGAGTTCTTTGGAGGCTTTCTGAAAACGACAAGTCTAAAAAGAACAGTGCATCTAATTGCTCATGCGTGAGTGTAAAAATTTGAGTCGAGTTCTTTGGTTTTGAAAATGATCGAAAGCACTCGTTTTTCGTTAAGGCTTTCTTGGTCACTGCGAAGTTCAAAAAAGATTTCAAATTCTTAATCTGCCCACCTACTGTTCCTGGAGATAGACCAACCTTGGTATAAAGAAAGTATAACAGGTTATCGTAGAAATTTGAATTGATGGAGTCGAACGAAAGTTTCGTTTTAAATTCTTTCTCATAACGTACTAGTCTGTTCTTTGCTGCTGTGTACTGACGCAAAGTTCCACTCTTCACACCGATGTTAATTTTCTGATATTGAATAAAGGAGTCCCAGTGGTCGAGGATGTAAGGCGATACTTTTGGTGCGGCTTCATCTTTATAAATGCGATCATATTCTTCCCTTACTTTTTGAATCGTTGGGTCGGTCTCTTGAATTTGTAGGTGTACGCGTATCTTGTCGATTTCTTGCTTTCTTTTATCAATCAACATGTTGATGTTGGAATACCCCTTCATGGTTCTGTTCACACAGCATCCCTTATCGTCCCATTTTTCGGGCTTCACGGATTGATTCACCGCGAAGAGTATTGATTTCTGATTGTGGGTGTACCGTATATAAATGGGTGTAAGACCGTCAGGGTTAATCCGTTTATTTCTTATTACTGGTTTTGTCGTTGCCATTGTGATAGGTTAAAAAGTAGCTGCTAACGCCCCTTCATTAGCAAAAATATTTCCGTCAGCCCTGAAAGCATCTGGTACTTTTTTGGGAAGCGCAGGTCAAGCGTAGGGTCAAGTGAAGACCGGTAAACTAGAGTTAAAAGTGTAAGTGTTAAACTTCGAAGAGGCCTGTCAGAAAGGCCAAAAAGTTAACTAGCGGAAATACTAATAAAGGAGAGTAAGATACTCGTGAGACCCAGCGGGATCACAGAATGTCACTAAAGCACCTCAAAAAGGTGCTTTTTTTTCTTTAACACCGGTTTAACGCGAGAAGCCTCCTGATACTCATTTGGGTATCAATGAGTATCAGCTCATTTAAAGGAATTTCAGCTTGATGTATATTGCGTGAATAATGGGTAAACAGTTTCCACCTATTCAAGGCAATATTTTAGAAGGTATTTGCAAAATAGCTGGTGATGGATTGTACAGCAAAGAATTTCCCAAATAGTTGAGAACAAAGTCCCTAATAAACTCGAATTAACGCAGATTTATCACATTTAATATTACAATTCTTGTAAGAAAAACGGTAGCACCATGACGGAAATCGACAGATTCCGTGCAGGATTATTTCTTTGATGTCTTGTTCAGAGATTTCAAGTGCTGAAGCCTATAGGCCAATGAAAAGAAAATTGTAAAATAGGTGGCAACAGAAATCAAAATAAGCACCATACCGGGAATTGTCATTGCAAAGCTCTTCAATCGATTCTTAGCATTGTTGAATCATTAATGCCCCAGCACCCTTGCAATATTTTTCGTCACCATAAAATGTCGTTTTAACCTAGGTATGATGTATTATACATGCAAGATTCTTTGTCTGATTTGCAACTAAACTTCTCCTAGACCAGATTTTCTTCAAAGTTGATCAGTCGCTTACATGGATTGTTTTGATGCCAGCATAGGCAGGTTCAGGTTTTAAAGCTCACCTACCTTTGACTCGTCAAAACACAAATAACTATGAAAGCTTTAATTATCATCATCAGCGCCATGATCCTTACCTCATGTTCCATTGAACTCCAGTGCCACTCGTACGGAAATTCAAACCGTATTACAAAACATGGTACGAAGGCGCAGGCAAGCTATGCAAGACACAATAAAGCTCGCAAGTTTCTTTTCTGAGAAATATTAAAATTCTTAGGCTATTCGTGATGGTCGTATTGATATGCCCTGCGACCTCCAAACTTCCTTCAATTTAGTGTTCGATTATCCGTCATAAGGCAATTGACAAGTTATTGGAATCCTATTAGAGAAATTCAAAGCATTTATCCAACTATGGCCTAACGAAAACTTTGAAAATTCTTAACAATGAAAAGAATTTCAAAGTCCCGCAGAACATCGGGATTTATGTTGGGATCCTTTGAACCGCAAAACTGCCGATTCAGTTTATCTACTAAAAACACTTAGTCCGTTCAGAAGCTTATAAATAGCGTTTCGTGTGATCGCCTTTATCTGATTTCCTGACTTTGCGGAACCAAAACCAGTACTTGAACACCAACAGTCACTCGCCATATTTATTATTATCCCCGAAGCGGTTGTTTTTTGGAAAACGATAAAGGTTGCAATCGTTTCGTTTCCTTCCCGGCTTCCTTTGTCGAAGCCGATCAATTCAAGCCTATTAAATTTTAGTTTACTATTGTCGAGGAGCGGGAAACCATCTGAGTCAAAGCCTCTTGTCGGGGCACCGTCGTATTCCCCAGTCGGTAAACTTAAGGTATCACCTTTCTTAAAATTCAACCCTTCAAGCAAAGGCGATTCGGGGTTAAATATTTTGTAACCATCCCACCCATTGTCCTGCAGCAATCCATAACCACCAAGGTTAAAATCAGCTCCAATGCTTTCAAGTATTGGAAAATGCAATGTTGAATCAGCCCATTCAATTGTTTTAAGATAGGGATTAGGTTCAGGATCACTTGAAGCGTCCCGGTAACAGACCAAATTCTCATAATTGTTGGAATACCTGGCCTGCCACCACATCGTGTTACCTGACATTATTATTGCATGGCCGCCAGTATTAACAAAGTTATCGAAGTTTTGCCGTGAGGAGCGCGTCCAATATTCACTGTGGCCAATCACTATTAGAATTTTGGTTTGAGTAATATTGGAATACGTCTCCAAGTCCATGTCCGCGATATAGTTAACCTTGATATCGCTAAACGATGGAAACCAAGCAAGGCAAGGCAAGCAATAGTCAAGCTGATCGGAGAAGCTATCAATTGGCCTTAACACCGAAACGGACTGGGCAGCTACACTGTTGGTGGAATTGAATGGGTACAGGCTTTTACCACCGCTATCGTCGTAAGCGTTTATCGTGTTTATCGGGTATACAATAGTGATGTCAGAAGACGAGGACGACTTTACAATAAATGGAATAGAGTTTTCGATGGTATAGAATCCACTTGTCAATGTTTCAGGAAGCCTGATTTCAGCAGACACAGAATAGCCAAATCCATTTTCCCAAGGATTACTATTTTTTATCTTTTGCATAAACAGATTGGCATCGTAACGAGCAATAAATTTGCCCGAACCGTCATATATGCTTACACCGCACTTTATCTTTGAATTCGATTGTAGAAATACCAACATTTCGTCACCAGGCATATAGGAAACTTTGTCCGTGTACCCGGAGAGTATTTTGACCAGACAAGGTGGTGCTGGACTTTGATCTATCATTTCCCTTTTGCACGATAGAATCAAAGCGCAACAAAATATAATCCATGTCTTTGTAGTTGCAAATGATGGACTACCTGCTGCTTCTGGTTTGATCATTTTGATTTCTTGAAACTAACACATTTTGTGGCTTAACGTATTAAAGGTAAGGTTCGTTTTTATGCGCTTCTAGTTAGTTAAAAAATAACCCTTTGCAGCAGCTTGCCTAAGGCGGGAAATGTGCCCTCGTTCACCTTTTTAGAATCCAGCGTCGAAATAATTCGGTTATAAATTTGAGATTCGGATAAGCAATTAATTCAAGGTCTTCTAAAATACTGGCAAAATTTTAACTTACTAAGCCCAGAAAATATGGTCAAAACAATAAAAAAGGGTTTACTCCAAAGTTTGTTTTAAAGATCATCTTTTAAACGCATATCTCATCGTCGTCTTGCCAATTCCTCACTGGTTTAGCGCGGGCGAAGTCGACCGAAAACAGGTGACTGGCATTTTCAAACATATACCTCAAGTCCAGACCTGAATTATCACATATTCTTTTTGCGATCGCAAGTCCCAAGCCTGTACTGAGAGAATTTGCCGGATCTTTTTGAAAGCGATCAAAAACCTGGGCGGAAGCAAAGGGCATTGGCGCGCCTTCGTTTTGAATTTGCCAAAGGTCGCTTTTGATCTGAATGGTAACAATACTTTGAGCGGGGCTATGCCTTATCGCGTTAGAGAGTAAATTTGAAAATAAGATATCAAGGAGAGTAGCATTGAAAAGTATCGAAAAATTATTTTCAAATATGGTGATCAACGTGATAGTCTTGGCGTTAGCTTTTTCCTTGTAAAAAGAGATCAATCTTGAGGTTAACCTTACAACGTCCACCATCTCGGTCTCTACAAATTGGTGGCTGTCAATTTTGGATAAGAGCAGCAGGGTTTCATTCAGTTTGGTTAGACGCGAAGTTGCCCCCAAAAGAGACTCCATGATCTGTGCTTGAGATTCGGATAAGTTCGTCTGAAGCATCAACTCCAGTTTTGTTTGGAAGATTGCAAGAGGTGTTTGCATCTCGTGTGCAGCATTTTCTGTGAATTCCTTTTGATTGATATAAGCTTCATGATTTTGTTGAGTCAATTGTGTTATGACCCGGTTTAAATCTTCAAATTCCTTGATGGTAGACGGTAACAGCTGAAGGTTGGGGGTTTTATCAATTTCAAATTTTTTTAATTCGTCGAGGGTGTGATAGAATGGTCGCCAAGTTCTTCTTGAAATCCACCAATTAATAACGACCAACCCCGAGAGTAAAGTTACCAGTACTACCAATTGCGTCGCAGATAACGCCTCGATGAGATCCTCACTCTCCACTAGCGAAACCCTTTCCTCTAACCTGTAAGGAGAATCGCCAATTGTTGTAAACGATACCAATACCCGATAAGGCTCCATTTTACGGGAAAAGGAGTTATAAGAGGTAGTACTAAAAATACTATCAAGTCTTAGTCTGCCCTTGAAGGGCTCAAGCTTAATAACGACATCACCATCAATATCTTCCCAAAGTTTAATATCGCTTTCGGATTTTATTTTTTGAAGGCGATCCCGCATTTCTTTCCTATGCGAAAATAGTGTTTCATCAATATCCTTAATAATGATTCTATTGATCACCAAATAAAAGACAGGGGTCAAAATCAAGAGTACAAGACCCGAATAAATTGAAAAGCTGAGCAGTGAGCGACTTAACAACCTCATACTTCGAACTTGTAGCCGAGTCCATGAATGGTTTTTATATGATCAGCGCAGCCAGCTTCCGTCATTTTTTTCTTGAGGTTTTTGACATGCGAATAAACAAAATCGTAATTATCCAGTCGATCGTCGTTGTTTGAAAGATGCTTGCCGATAGCATTTTTTGGAATAACCTTGTTTTTGTTCGAAGCAAGAAAAAACAACAAGTCAAATTCACTTTTTGTCAAATCAATTTTATGATGCCAGTTGCTAACAGTTTTTCCCGAAAAGTCGATTATTAAACTGCCAAATGAAAATGAATCCATCCCCTCTAATTTATTTCTTCGCATCAAGGCTTTGATGCGCACACCAAGTTCAGCAAGATGAAAGGGCTTTGAGAGATAATCGTCAGCCCCTAATTCGAAACCTTCAACTTTGTTTTCCAAAGAATTTTTGGCAGAAATGATAATCACACCTCCATTGTTATTCTTTTTTTTAAGGTCTTGTAACAAAGTTAGGCCATCGCCCTTTGGTAGAGTGAGATCAAGCACCACGCAATCGTACCGGTGCGAAGATATTTTTTCAGAAGCGCTGTCAAAATCCGAGGCCGTCTCGCAAAGATATTTCTCCTCTTCCAGGTATTGTGTAATGCTTTCCATCAGCTCCCTTTCATCTTCAACAACAAGAATTTTCATTTCGCTAATATAAGTTTAGAATTCAACTTTTACTGCTGAGCAGAAACAGATATCAGCATGCAAAAAGAATTGTGTGTGCAGAATGTTCATATAATAAACAAATCCAAAAAAAATCCAAAAACATATTATCCTGTGTTTATGAGTGCTTAATATTAAGTTAACAAAGCGAATCTATGTTTGCAGAGGAATGAGGGTGATTTTCAAATTATACTACCAGTTAAGTCGTCTCCTTAATTTATGCGTACATCAAAAATAGCTTTTTGCTGATGCCGAGACTCTACACAACTCTAACCTTTTTGATCATTAGTCATTTTACAAACGCGACTCAAATACGTGGAACTGTAGTAGATGAAAAAACCAAAGAGCCCTTGGTTGGCGCGACTGTTGTTGTTAAAGGCACTAGTCTTGGGGCATCAGTAAGCCTTTCAGGCACCTTTAAGTTGTCCATAAGCTCGCCCGGTACATATATACTCCTCTGTAGTTTTGTGAGCTATGAACCGGTTGAGAAATCAATAGTCATCTCCGCTCAGGAGAAAATTAATATCGATTTTGAGCTCAGAGAAAACACGCGTTTGCTAAATGAAGTTGTTGTGAAAGGAGGAATGGACAAAACGACCGACGAGTTTGCGCTTCACAGCGAAAAAAATTCAGAGAGCATCGTCAATGTAATGTCGGCAAAAACAATTCAGTTGATGCCTGATATTACTGTGGCGAATTTATTGCAGCGGTTCTCTGGGGTGTCGGTCGAAAGGAACAGTAGTGGCGATGCCCAGTATGCCATTATTCGAGGAATGCCACAGCGGTACAACTATACGCTGGTGAACGGGATTAAAATTCCCAGCCCCGATGATAAAAATCGATATGTGCCAATGGATCTGTTCCCGGCTGATTTGCTGGATCGCTTGGAGGTCATCAAGGCATTGACTCCTTCAATGGAAGGTGATGCCACGGGCGGCGCAATGAATTTGGTGATGAAAGATGCGCCTGCCACTTTCATAGCTAACGCTAGTGCAGCCACCGGAACAAATGCGATTGCTTTGCAACATGGCCTCAGCACATTCTCAGGTTGGCAAGAAAAAGCTCCTGCACAAACAAGGGCTCCCGAATATCTGGCCACACCTTCTGATTTTTCTTATAAAAATTTTCAATATCAAAATGTAGCTCCTGTTAATCAAGTTTATAATTTTTCAATTGGTGACAGGTTGACTAAAGACAAAAAACTTGGAGCAATTGTGGCGGCAAGCTATCAAGATTTATACCGAGAAACGAACAGCACTTTTATTAAACCAGATAACCAAACTCAAGCGCCTAACAATCTTCCTGTCTTTGATGATATTTTAGTTCGTCAATTTTCTAATCATCAAAAACGATTAGGCACTCATCTTAAAGCAGACTACCGTTTCAATGATAAAAATCAGTTGAAGTTATACGGAATGTTTGTGGAGTTAGAAGATATCCAACACAGGCACACGATCGATACTATACTTGGTATCGGTGGCCGAGTTGGATTTGGCACAGGCGATACGCATATTCTGGATCGCTCCAAGGTTCAGAAACAAAAAATAGCCAATGTTACACTCCAGGGTGATCACCGCCTGAGTCAAGCGTTTCGTGTCAATTGGTCGGCCGTTTATTCTAAGGCAAGCAACAACGTACCTGATTGGTCAGAATACGAAATACAACAGGGAAGTAGCAAAACGGATGTTCCTCATTTTTATGGCTTCACCAGACGTTGGCTTACCAGTTACGATCAAGATTATACGGGTTATTTGAATTTGTATTACAGTAAAAACATAGGAAGCGATAACCTTGAAATTTCTGCTGGTGGTTTGTACCGTACCAAATCACGAGACACAAAATATTATTCGTATCAGTTCACACCCTACCAGGATAGCAACGGGGGCTATCCCCCGTTTTACAATGGGGTTGATGCGATCGGCCCCCAATATTGGTCAGGAGGTGGGGATGGAAGCGTGGTTAATCCCAACACCTATACTGCGCATGAGCAGATTGCCGCAGCCTACATTCAAGGAAAACTTTTGCTTGCTCAAAAATGGGAAATCATTGGCGGTGTACGTGCTGAACACACGTATCAGGATTGGTTAACCCCAATGCCAGATACTTTTCCGGGGAAAGACGGCACGAAAGCGTACCTCGACATTTTGCCAAGCATCAACGCAAAATATAAAGTTACATCTAATGATAATTTGCGTGCAGACTATTTCAAGTCCATCAACAGACCAAGCCTTTTTGAGATTGTTCCTTATAACATTCAAGGTGATACCTATAGTGAAGCAGGTAATCCTTATTTGAAACATGCCATCATCGACAACATTGATCTCCGGTATGAAAAGTTCACTAAAACATTGGATCAAATTTCACTCGGCGTCTTCTACAAACATATTGTTAATCCGATCGAACAACTTTGGCACAAAGATTCAGTGGCTAGTTCAGGCAATGTAATTGGTCCATATAACTCAAATTCTGCACAGAACTTTGGTATTGAACTGGCCCTGACTAGGTACTGGGGACGTTTTGGTATCTCTGGAAATTATACGTACACCAATTCAAAAATCACCACAACCAAACAATATGCCGGAGCAAACGGCATCAATAATGTAAATCAAACAAGGCCATTGCAAGGTCAGGCTCCACACATCGCCAATCTATCGCTGCTATACAAAGATGTTGGGCATGGGCTCAACCTTCAGTTGGCAATGGCATATACAGGCACGCGCATCACCTACGTGTCGCCTTACCAAAACCTGGATTATTGGCAGCAGCCATATTTTATTATGGATTTCTCATTGGAGAAAAGTTTCCTGACCTATTTTTCGTTTTACCTGAAGGCACAGAACCTGCTCAATACGCCTTATCTAGTTTATATACATCACGAATCTAGTGAGTATAGGAGTGGTGTTAATGAATTGCCCCTACAAACTGACAAGAACAGAATATTGGTTCAACGGGAATATTACGGACAAAATTTTATCGCGGGTTTCCGTTTCAAATTTTCAAAATAAAAATAATTCTAAAATCAAATCAAAAATCAACCAAAAATGAAAAATCAGAAGGTGTTAGCGGTGGCTACAGTAGTTGCTGCGATTGTGATGCTAGCCTCGTGCTCGAAGGAAAGCAACACGGTGTCTAAGCCGCAGTTCAAAGCGGGCGCAGTGATTTCAGCCGATTCGCTGACGAGTGGGGCGAGCAACCCTGTAAAAGGAACAATGCTTTCGGGCAAGACTTATTATTTCAGTGGACCAGTTTATGTCAATAAAGGTGATACCCTAGTAATGCAAAGCGGCGTAAAATTATTGGCCAAAAATCCAAATGCAATGTTGATCATCAATGGTGTATTTATCTCTTTGGGGACAAAGCAAAATCCGAATTGGATAACAGGTGTGAGTGCAGACAGTAATCCATCTCAATACAAACTGACTACTTACACAGATCCTAACTCCGACCCAGGGTTAACCAGTGGTGGTAATGCCGGTACATATCCCAGGCTGTGGGGCGGTATTCAGTGTGGTACTACTGCTACGATGTTCAATGTGAAGTGGACGCACTTAGATTTTGCCGGTGGCGTGGTATCAAACACTAGCCCTGTAGTGACAGGTTTTGTTTACAGTGCTGGTAATACCTTGTTCGCAACCTGTTTCCAAAACCCTGCTGGAGTTTATATCCTCGAAGATTCATGGATATATGGAACGACTACTGATGCCGCACGCATCACCCATGGCTCTGTTCACTTCATGAGAAATACAGTTGAAAAATTGGGTTACAACGATGGCGATGCATTCAATACCAAAGGCGAGTCTTCCGGCAATATGGCTTACAACTTATTTATCGGCACTTCTAAAGGCGGTACTAAAGCTTCTGGAAAAGGCCCATCATCGGGGGGGGCCATTCCCTTACGGTGTAGTTAACATGTATAACAATACTTACATCAATTGTGGCTACAGAAGCCTTGACCCTGACCGCGGAGCTAATGTGGACATTGAACAAGGTGCCAGTGGCTATGTATACAACAACATTATAGTGAACTGCAGAACAGGTATCCGTTTTGTTGAAAGCCCTGTGGCTGACACCATAGGCACTGCTTCAGCCTATGGCAATAACCTTTATTATGCTGACTCAGCAAATATAGCTGGTCAGTTTATGCCTTCAAGCCACTTGGGCAAGTATAACACTACTGATATTCCTTTACCAAGCTCGTATTATACGTTTCCTAACCAACTACATTGGTTCGTAGTGAAAGGAACTCCTCAAGCTGTCGCAGGCGGAACATGGACCAATGGATATGACGGCACACCCTTGGTTGGTAAAAACAACCCGATGTTTACCAGCTATCCTTTGCCTGCCCCAGTGGGCACGGCTACCTATGGTCCGCGTTTGGGTAGCATGACTTGGCAGGGCAATTTTGATTTCCATTTGCAATCAAGCTCTCCGGCAATCGGAAAAGGTTATACTGCTTTCTCACCGGTACAAACTCCGGTATCGTTAATCACTAACCCTGACTTAGCGGCTACCTTTACGATGCCCAATAAAGATTTAGGTGCTTATCCTACTGACGGAACCGGTAATCAACACTAAAATAGGTTTGAGTTATCATTGAAGCGAATAGAAATCTATTCGCTTCTTTTTTGATCCCGCAATTATGAAACACATTTTCTTCATTCTCGCATTTCTATGGTCGGCGACGGCCATCGCCCAAAACAAAAAAGAGGAATCATTTTCAATCATTGCTTTTGGCGACATGCCTTACTTTTTGCCGGACGACTTTAGGCGCTTTGAGAACCTGATTCAGGTGGTGAATAACCAGACGCAAGAATTCAATGTGCACGTAGGCGACATCAAATCAAGTAAAACATTGTGCACAGAGGAGTACTATAATAAAATTTATAATTACTTCGAGCAATTTAAAAGACCATTGATTTACACGCCCGGTGATAATGAATGGACCGATTGCGGTGGAAAAGCCGCTGGCTCGTATGATCCGGAGGAGCGGCTTACCGTGCTTCGCAAACTATTTTTCAAAACACAGACAAGCTTCGGTAAAAACAAAATCGACCTGATTGCCCAATCTGAGAGCTTAGCGTATTCAAAATTTGTAGAAAACAAAAGGTGGGATTTCCATAGCGTTTCCTTTGGAACTGTGCATTTGGTGGGGACCAATAATTTCTTTATCCCCGATAGTAAAAACTTCAATCGTGAATTTTATGAACGTGACAACGCCAATGTAAACTGGCTTAACGAAATTTTTGAGCATGCCAGGAAAAATGATAGTGCAGGGATTATCTTGTTCACACAGGCCGACATGTTTTCGCCCAATAAACCGTCATCTGGTTTTGTTCGTGTTCTTACTGAATTAAAAAAATTGGTCATCGACTTTAAAAAACCGGTTATTTTAGTAAATGGCGACTCTCATAAATTTTTGGTTGACAAACCATTTATCGATGAATCATCGCACAGAACTATTTCCAATTTCACGCGAATACAAGTATTCGGCGAATATGATATACATGCGGTGAAAATCATTGTCAACCCCACCGACCAGAGCTTTTTTCATGTTGACCAATTGATGGTTGGGGGCAACTAACTATCTAAGTAAAGAACATGAAATTAAAACCAGCCGCAATATTCTTTTTCTTCATTTCTACATTCGCAAATCTTTTCTGTGCCGCGCAAGACACGCTTCGGGTGATGACCTACAATGTTCTTCACTATGGCGACCGATGCCAGGGATCCAATTCGTCTCTCCACGCCAACCTCAAAACGATTGTTCATTATGAAAAACCTGATGTGCTTGGTCTGGTAAAAGTACAATCAATAAAAATTTCGACTACAGACTTAGCAGGCATTTCTCAGGTGGGTTTTGCCGATTCCATCCTTGTCAATGCCATGAACGCGGCAAATGGAAATATCTATGATCATTGTCCAGTCGTAAATTTTTCCGGCGACCCCGATGATGATATGGATCTGTTGTTTTACAATAGCACTAAGCTGAGCTTTTTATCGGTCGTCAATTTATGTACAACGCAAGAGGATTTTAATCTTTACAAACTCTATTATAAAGATCCCAACCTCTCGAAAACGAAAGACACGACATTTTTATATTTTATATTAAATCATACCGTGTCAGGAACTGATGAGACAGGAAGAGATACTCAAGACTCCACAATCGTAAAGAACCTGAAAAGAAGATTTAGTCATCTTCCCAATCTTATTTCAATGGGCGACTTCAACACCCACAGCAGTTATGAGGCAGGCTATCAATTGCTCACGGAATCGCCCGATTCGAGTTTTATCTTCAATGATCCGCCATTTAGTCCCGATCATCTAGTCAATTATCCGGCTACGTGGGGGACTAACTCCGGCTTGTTTGCAAGGTTTTTAAACACTTCAACGCGCGAAAGCACGTTGCCGAATTCATGTGGCACAATGGGCGGAGCAAAAGATTGGTATCTTCATATATTATTGTCACCCTGGGTGGTGAAAAATTCGAATTATGTGAAATACATTCCTCAGTCGTATACTACAGTTGGCAATGATGGAATGCGATCCGGTGTGTCAATAAACGACAGCAGCCGAACTAAGAATACTTCAGCACCCGCGGGCGAGCTAAATGCTTTATATCAATTCTCTGATAAATATCCAATCAAAATTAAGTTACTGATGACGCCAAACATATCTGGTGTGAGTCCAATGGATCCAGACTTACCGCCTGAGCAGATGGTGATGGCAGTAAAGCCAGACGACGGCTCACTAATAACAGTGAGTAATCCTGTTGGCAGCAAGGTCACCTTTAATTTCCCCCCAACCATGACAGGTGGTGTAGCGGTTTTTCAATGGAATGATCTTTTAGGGCGAACCATTCAATCGGGGGCATTTACAATTACATCCCGCAATTTATCTGAAGACGTGCAGATAGTTCCTGGATTCTACATCCTTCGTATTCAAGTCAGCGATGTGCAGTATGCCTTTCGGATGATAAAGGAATGACACGCAAAGAATTACTCTTAACTCAATTTAAAATTTGACCCAATGAAACTATTATTACCTTCTGAAGAGGTTTCTGTCTTCACCAGGCTATTTACGTTGTTCTTCCAGCCAGAATTGTTTTCACAGCAGCAGAAAAAAGATTCCATCAAGCTGCCTTTTTGCAATTGCCGATGAGTACCAAATCAATGACAACACTCCTTTCAAATACTCAAGACGGATGTACATACGTTTATACCTTCCTTAGATCAGGACTATGAACTACGATCAGATATTTTGGAAGGAATAACCGCAAAATGGGAATGTCACCTTAACAGGAACAGTAGTGATATATCGTGGTTAGTGCATGCTGACAGAAGAAAATTCAAAGAGATGATAAGTGTGAGTTGTGGAAGCTTCATTTTATTTATCCGGATTTTTTTTAACTTAATTTTCTGAATCTCAACGACTACAAAAAAAATTGCTTCACTCCAGCATAATTGAGTTTCATCGATCAGCTAGTCTTACAATTAACAATGAATTACCTTAGAATTGATTTTGAAGCTGCGTCTTGCCCTGATTTTACTCTTACGAAGTTTTATGGATGGCCAATGGGACGAACTCCTAATTAAAAACTGGCTTGGGGAGAAGGAATAAGGGCAATGCCGGATCTTTAAGAGGTTGGGATTAGTTATTTTAAATTCGCTTGATCGAAGATCTCCAGCATTGCTAATAATTTGACAAAATGCCCTGTCGTCACCCCCACAGCAAAGTTAGTGAAGTACTTACCTCCCGAACATGTTACTCGTAAATAGTCCGAGGTTTCAGAAGCATCGTAGGCATCCAATGTTGTAGTCAATGTTAATCTTGGAGAAATTCTTTCCTCATCATGATCCTCTAGCCTCGTCCCGTGGCTCCTCAAACACAACATTATCGAAGTCGTATGCTCAGCGCCTAAACATAGGTTCCACTAATGCCGGGCCAGCGATTTTTACTAAGAAATCGGTGTAAATTTTTTGCGCTGCCTAAGTTCACGGTTTGACATAATTGATCGCGATTATTTTCTTTTATATAAAACAAATTCACCACCCTCATCGCCTGGCACTTTGAGAGGATTCCCGATCGGTGTTTGATCTGAATGTTCTGCCACAGCAAGTTTTACTGCTTGAATAATTTCTGAGATAGCAAGTTTTTCCTTTTTATTTTCTTTTAGATACTTCAGCAGTTCGGAAGCAAAGGGGCTGTTCGTGCCAACCGCTCCGTCCGAGACAGCTTCAAGACGACCGGAAGCCAAACCCCACCTCGATTTGTATTTTTCAACGTTTTCAGCATAGCCACGTTTCTGTTCGCCAAATAGAGAGCCAGAGAAACAGGCATCAGCCACTAAAAAGGTATGTTGCGAATTGATATTTTCAATTATTTTCAAGATCGAAGAATTGGGCAAATATTCCCCTTCCGCATCAAGGTGGGCTTCATAAGGCACCCAATATCCTTCGTTAAGAAGTTCGTCGAAGTGGCCATGTCCTGAAAAATAAATAACTAGGTTGTCAGAAGGGGATATTTGTTGAATATAATTTCGTAGAGTTTTGTAAATCGAATTCCTTGTGGCCTGCTCATCGCGAAGTACCGTTACGTTGGCAAAATCAAAATTGTACATGCCCATAAGTGTGCCCGCCATATCGTTAGCATCTTTCACGGCATTGTTAAGATGCGGCCAGTATTCATAATTATTGATACCCACCACGAACAAAAAATTTTTAGCTTTGGATGGATCATAATCAGCATCTCCAGTAAGGTCTTGTCGAGAAACAATAAATTTCTTCAATGCAATGTTGTCGTTCACATCAGTTGCCTCAATGTTCACAAAGGTATCCCCCATGCTCAAGGGAATTTTGATAATAAAATTTCCATTTTCTTTAAGTGGCGTCTCAATGCCATTGACCCTAAGTCTTCGCACACCGGATTCGTCAATGACGGAACCAGATATGTCAATGAGATCTTTGGAGTATCGAACTTTATTATCGGTGATATTGGGAGGATTGGAAACCAATATCTGTGGAGGGTTCACATCTTTCTTGTCCTTAAAGCGGAATACCGGGGATATGTTGAGAGACTCAATATTCCAATACTTGATTTCAGGCTCAATCTCTTCGATGGAGCAGATCTCCTTGCCGCTTGGGCTAATGGCAATCCCACGTACGGGATTTTTAAAATCATTGAGCCTAAGAGAAGTGAGCCCAGTTTGAATATCATAAAATTCAATCGCATATTTCTCTAAAGCGGCGACAAGGAATTTTGCGTCTCCGCTAAATTTTAAATCATACGTCCATCCGCGTTGCGGAAATTCTTTAACTACAGTGCCTAGTTCAATATCCCACAGAAAAATCTTTTTATCATCACCTGCGCTTGCTAACATTTTACTGTCAGGCGAAAAGGCTAAACAACGAATCCAGTTATCATGTTTTTTCAATCGCTTCACAATTTCACCATTCGTCGAATTGCGCACAATAATTTCCTTGTCGCCACCGCCCGTAGCAATCCATTTTCCATCTGGGCTAACATCCAGAGCTCGGATCGGTTTGATATGATCCATCTTGCTATAGATTTCTTTTTGGGTTTGTAAATCCCACACCCTCACGGTCATGTCTTCCGATGCCGATACCAATTTTGAATTTTCCAAAAACCGGGAAGCGACCACTATGCCTAAATGGCCAATGAGCGTACCGGCAAGTTGCCCACCAGGCAACTTCCATAATTTTATTGTTCGGTCTGCACTTGTCGTTGACAATAACTGGTTATCAGGACTACAGGAAAGCGCAAGGATGTCTCGGGAATGGCTGCTGGAAAATTCAGCCACTTTAGTTTCCGTACCAGGGCTGAAGAGTTGTGCCTGGTGGCCGCTGGCAACAATTAGATATTTGCCGTCAGGGGAATAAATTATCGCTCCCGGTGATTTTACGCGTGCGCTTAATTTGAAAAGAGACTGTGCCCCTAATTGCGACATTGGCAACAGAAGGGCCGTTACCAGAAGTAGACGCATAAATTATTTGGTTTTTACCCTGATATTATAAACAAAACCTGATTTGGCCTCCAACATGAAATCCATGTTATCCAACCAAAAGATCGGAGTGTTTAACTTTTTGTAGTTCACTTCTATAATACTCCAATACAAATTGTTGCTCAATTTTCTCATCAAGCCCATACCTGCACCAATAGCATTAGCCTTATTGGCCAAATTGATTCCGCCGAAGTTCTGCGTAAATTCTACTTGGCTATAATTAAAACTGATGTAAGGTCTCCATCTCGCTGATCGCCCGCCGGAAAACCGTAGGTCTAGCCCCTTAATGAGCATTTGTGCACTTCCTGGTTCATCGTTTTGATACTTGACGTTCCCAGAGAAACTTCTGGTATAAAACCCTCCTAAAGCGATGTACTGATTCAATTGAACGTGCGCCCCTCCTTGCCAGGAAGAAACCGTTACATTTTTGATTGTTGAGTTATCCGAATTATCAGGCAAAATAGAAAACACACCTTTAGCTTCGACATCAAGTTGCGGCAGGCGGAATTGGGCCTCTGAACAAAGAGTGATGGCTGTCAGCAAGACGCTCATTAAATATTTCTTACTGACCATAATTGAAATTAAAAGTCACAGTTTCATTCATAGTGAAATTGCTGCTATTAATGGCATGTCCAGGATGCCACCAGTCTATGGAATAAATGTTCAAGAGTGCATCCCCGTGAATAAACAGGCCGCGCATCAGCATCAAAGGATGGAAATAGTAGGTATCATAACTTGTAGGTGACCCGGAACCTCCGCAATTGGAGTTGCTTGTAATTTTCACATCTTCTATTTGAAGTTGGTTCATCAGTCTACCTACCTGAAGAGGACTAATAATAAAGTTACTGCTCGAGCCATTGCCAAATGAAATTGAACATCCACTGCACGAATTACCTGCGTTATTGCCGCAAAGGCAATTGCCAAAACCATAATTATATCCTTGGTAGGTGGGGTTATTCCCGCCTCCCTGGCCTGTGCCCAAGCCCACATTGCTACTGTTTCCATATGTTGTATAAGGAAAAATGATGGTGGTGACAGTATTAGAAGATGAAGTTTTTCTTACAATACTTCCAACATAACCAAGTGCAACGCCTGATGAGTTGTAAATCAGGGTATCGCTGTACAATGTGGGGCTGGGTGTGGTGTAAATTTTAGAAACGAAGTTCGTTAATTGTCCATTGTTATTATAGAAAAATGTGTAGGCTTCTTTAAGCTGATCGTTTTCGTAAACCAGCGATGCCCGAGGCATTCCGTTTTGATAATAGGTATTTTTAATTACAATGCCCGAAGTAATACCGCTCTTGAATTTCAATTTTGAATTTGAAGCAACTGACGGCCAATTAATTTTGACTTGTTTAGTGACATTACCATTGATTGTGCTATTAACGTCGATTTTCACAGGCTCGTTCATAACAGAATCGATCAAAATAGCTGTGCTTGTTAGACTTCCGCTGTCCAAATTTTGAGCTATTACAATTGAATTTAAATTTAAGTTATTGAGCTGGCTAAGGGAGGTGATATCATTACTTTGGATGATCGTGCATGCAAACAAAATGCAACAAAGGCCTAACAGCACACCTCCGGTTAAATGAAAAAATCTCATGACTTATCTAACACATTAAATGTAAACAAAATGGGGAATGCGGGCAAATTTTTGTTCGATTCTATTCCAAGAAACCGACTCACCACGAAACTAAGTTTGAGATTAAGATAGGGATGTCAATCATGCAATCCGCACTACAGCCTGTTGCTTTCCAAAACTCAGTATTCCGGAAGACATTATAGCGAAGCAGAACTACTCAATAACGGAGGCAATTGAAAAAGGAATCTTTGCAAAATCATAGTCACCCAATGTTGAATTAGGATTCCATGATATTTTCAGGGTTTCGGGGCTTGTAGGCTTGAATCACGACAGGGAAAACCGTGTTGAGGAACAATTCTATTTTCAACCGAATATGTTTCACTCAAGTGAAGTATCGATTAGGTTATTTGCAGGTAGACATAAAATAGAGGTCGCCTGAAAATAATTCCCAGAGCGACCTCATTTTGAATTGCCCATCAAACACAACAAAAAAACCTAACCACCAAAAAGGACAATTCAAGTTCCTTCTATGCCTTACAGATTCGGCATTATTTTTATACCTATAATTTCTCCGGATGGAGTGTTCCCCTGTGGCAACTACTGCATGTAATGACTAATTGCTCATCTCCGATCGACGGTTGTTCCATTTCAAAATATTTTTTATTTATCTCCAATGTCATTCGCATCATCGCCCTGGCTATCTCCTTCTCAGGTTTCTCATCACTTGCGTAATCAAGGAGAAGAGAACCTTCTTTCTTCGCGTGACAAAACCCACAGCCAACCCCCAGCCCATCCTGGAATTCATCAACCATAATGTGTTGCAATTGTTTTGAACTTATGTCTTTCGGTAATACTTGAAGGTTCTCATACTCTGTTTTATCAGGAGCCGGTTCAATGGCTGCCATGCTTATTACGGCTGTAACCCCGAACGACAGTACAATTAAAAGGTTGTTTGCTTTTAGTTTCATAACATGACTTGATTTACTTTATCGCCGATACGCTTAAAAGCACGTCAACATTGTCGGATAAAACTCCTGAATTACCAACCTCAAAATCTTTTCGGCTTAAGGAGAATGATCCTTTGAACAAAAAACCACTTGCAGTTTGCGTGGCCGTGAATGGGAATGAAATATCCTTCGAGTGATTTTTAATAGTGAACTGCCCCGATATTAAAAACTCTTCGCTTTTTCCATTTGAAGTTATTTTAGTGGAGACAAAACGTATCTGGGGATATTTCGTAACCTCAAAATAACCTTCACCCCGAAGATGATTGTCCCGCATGTCAACACCAGTTCGAATGGAACTAGCATCAATCGACACATCGAATTTTGCATCAGTCAAGGAATTTTTGTCAAAGGTTATCTGCCCTTGCAGCCCGGAAAATGCACCGCTAGTTTTAAGACCAAAATGTTTCACATTAAATTCAATCGAGGAACCTTCGTCGACCGGTTTATACTGTGCAACTGCAAATTGAGTAAGTATCGCACTGACAAAAAGTAACAAGGTCTTTTTCATAATGATAGATTTACAACTTCGGAGTTGGGATTTAATTCAGGCAACACAAAACTATTTGTGTTGTCAAAGAAAAATATGGTGCTGGTCAATTCTTCTTCTCCATAGTTTCACCTTCAACTATGGGCGAATCGGTAATAGCGAGTGTGTGCTTGTGCTCAACATACGCTACTCTGGCTAAGCCTAAAACGCTTCTGAGTTTTTCTGCTGGCACTTTCATCGGCCCTGGTGCTGGGGCAGTGCCGGGAGCAGGTTGAGGAAATGCAGTTGACATGGCCGTGTGAAAGGTAATATTGCCTTCTACCTTCTGCATTGTTTGATGGATGTGGCCATTCAGAACGGTTACCGACCCGAAACGCTTAAGATAAGAAAGAGCTTGTTCGCTGTCTGTTGTTCCCCAGCCCCATTGCGGATACACAGCCCAGAGAGGAACGTGTGCAAAAATCACAATAGGCGTACTGTTAGATAAGCTTTTCACATCGCGCTCTAACCATTCAAGTTGATTCTTGCCCAGCAATCCCAACCCACCGTCTCCCTGGCTCAGCACATTAACCAGACCAATAAAATGGACGCCGTGTGAATTGAAACTATACCACCCGTCTCCTACCGTTTCTTTTCCGTAGCGCTGCATATATTGCTTTCCATTGTCGGTTACATCATGCTCTCCTGGCACATAGAATATTTTTTCCGTTTTTACGCTTTTCAATAATTGCTCAACGGTATCAAATTCCTCAGGCTGGGCAAGATGAGTAAGGTCACCCGTGTGTAGCACAAAAGATGGCGGCGCTGACATGGCGTTGATCTTGGCAATTGTTGCATTTAGCGTTTCTGCAACATTTGTATTTGCCGGCTTGCTAAATCCAATATGACTGTCACTGATTTGGACAAAGCTGAAATCGGATTTCGGGATTACGAGACCTTTTTTCAAGTTGCCCGTAGCTCTGTCAATCATCTGGCTCAGCCCATACGATTTCAAGATTCCACCCGACATCATCCATAAAACTCCTGTTCCCGCCCACGCCATGCATCGCAGGAATTCTGCTCTGTCAATACCATCGCCGTGCGGGTCATTTTGATCGTGTTTTTTATTTTCCATGGTTATTTTTTTAGTTAAACATCGCCCTATGAAAATCTTTCATGAGGCATTTACATTATTCACGATGCAAGGTTGATTTAAGTTATCACGAATGGGTCACGGAACAGTAAAGGTTTTCAAAACCAATAATTGGCTCAGGATTCGCAAGAAATGCGATGTTTATCCCAGGTGAAATGGATCCAGGGAAGTTGTCACAAAATGGGAGTTCAACGTTCTGTCAGCTGGCGGGAGTGGATCGGCTATGATAACTTATTTTGCGCCGCCGGAAGATCAAATGAAAAGGTATTTTCAAAATGTTCGCTTTGTACGGAGATATTTGTACCGTGTATCTCTAAAATATTCTTCACAATTGCTAAACCTAACCCAGTACCACGACCTGGTTTATTGCTTTCTACTTTGTAATAACGATCAAAAATTTTGGGCACTTCGTGCGAAGGTATTTCTTGCCCGGTATTAGAAACTCTTACCACAACTTTCGCTCCACTATTCTCCACGCAGATTTTTACTTTTCCGTTTTCACCGGAATGGTTAATTGCATTGTCAATCAGATTTTGCAAGACCCTTTCAATCATTGCCACATCAGCTCTAACCATTGGGCCGCCCGATAAAAACTCGGTTTCCAGGATAATATTTCGCTCCTGAGCAAGTAATTTATACTTACCTACCAAGTCCTGTAATAAGTCGGAAATAAAAAAAACCTCCATTTTAGGCTTTGCCTGTCTGGACTCCAGTTTCGACAGCTCGAATAAATCCTCGATAAGGCGTTTTAATTTCTCTGTGCTTTTTATAATTGTACTGAGATATTCCTTTTGCTTTGTCTCATCCAGCGACCCATGCTTAATGACTAGCGTTTCAACATAACCATGAATAATTGAAATCGGCGTACGGATGTCGTGTGAAATATTCGCAATCAAATCCCTTCGCAGTTTGTCCACCTCCTTAAGTTCATCCATATTTTTTAAAATGGTTTCAGCCATTGTGTTAATTGTACTAGATAGTTGAGCCAGTTCGCCCCCAGATTGTATAGCAATTCTTGGCGTCAGGTCTCCAGAACCAAATCTTTTAACCGTATTGATGATATTACTCAGAGACTTCATCAATAGCCAAAGCACAAATAGTCCTATCAGAAAAGCGGCTGTCAATGTTACTATAAAAGACTGAACCCCTATTTTCAATAAATAACTTTCCTGAAGTGCAACAGCAATGTTGTCGTATTCTTTACTGGCTAGAATCATGTAGACATACCCGAGCAGAGTTCCATTTTCATATACCGGGGCAACTGAGAAGACTTTAGCCTTGCCTGGATTTCGAGGATCATCGCCGTAGATCAATGACTTTCTATTGTTCTTCAGAAATTCCTTTATTGGGGCAATGGATACCTTAGTGTGAATTACTTTTTGGTGTAGGATAACAGAAGACAGGATTTTACCTTGTGGATCAAGTATATAAACTTCAAGGCTTGGATTGACGGCCATCATGGATTGCATGATCGTCTCCAGAGACCCATCATTTACCCGACCATTTATAAATGGCTTCACATGCTTCAACATGTGGGCGGCCACATTCGCATTCAACTTCTGCGTAGTCTCATCCGAATATCGCTTCGCCAAGGAGATGGTTATGATTATATAGGCAATACCAAGCAGCACAAAAATCAACAAGAAGAGTCCCGAAATTCTCCAGAATAAACTTTCTCGAATCCTTGTAAAAGAGTTGGGAGTACTCATACATCGGTATCAACAGTTTTCTCAGGGGGGATTTCATCATTAAACCGGTAGCCGACTCCCCAAGTTGTAAGGATGTATTTCGGTTTTGAAAAGTCTGGTTCAATTTTCGAGCGCAGTCTGTTGATATGAGAATTGACAGTATGCTCATACCCGGAGAATTCATAACCCCAAATTAGGTTCAATAAATCTTCGCGGCTATAACTTTTACCAGGATGAGTAGCTAATAATTGAAGAAGATCATATTCCTTAGGTGTGAGGTCTACACGGTTACCCGCAACTATTATTTTTCGTTTCTGTTGATCAATAATCAAATCCTCAATCTTGATCATATTTGCTTGCGAATCCGGTAAAATAGCATTTAGACCTGATCTGCGAAAAATGGCCTTTACACGTGCAAGAAATTCTCTTATACTGAAAGGCTTTGTGAGATAATCATCCGCACCGGTTTCAAGCCCAAGCACTTTATCTATTTCTTCTGATTTGGCGGTGAGCATCAATATAGGGCACGCGATTTCTGCTGCTCTTAATTTACGGCACACCTCCAAGCCGTCCATGCCTGGAAGCATGATATCCAGAACAATAAGGTCAAAAGAATATTGGGTGGCCAATTGATAACCAACATCGCCTGCTCTTGCGTGGTTTACCTGGCATCCTAAATCCTGAAGATGAATGGACGTCAATTCAGCAATGTCCTCGTCATCCTCTATTACTAGTACTCGTTTCATAGCTATATTGAACAACAAATTACAGTGAAAAGTATCACAAATTCGTCACACAACTGTAATCGATTTCTCCAGACAATATCCTGCTTTCTATCGCAGAATAATGGGCAAGCGCCTTGGTACTCAATAATGAGTTAGCAAGACTTCCAGTTTCGATTTCAATATTCGAGAATATGCAAGAGGCAACAAAATGATTTGAGCATGCAGGTGGTGTTACTCTGGGACACCCAACCGTACTCAAGAAAGCACTTCAGGAAGGGGACTTGGCTTTGACTTATCTTCAGGGACTGAATGAATTCTCTATCGTTTGGTGCGTAAAATAAATTCGCCCTTGTTTCCAGTCTTCCTTCGATACAAAATTCAGCCGGATAGAGTAGTTCTGAGCGCCAATTAAAGTGAATAATGACGATTTTAGCAGTTTTCGTAGGCATCTTTGGCCATTTTATTTTTTGGGTGACAGGAGAGCTCATGGGAAATACCGGTATTGAGTGGCGTTTGGAGGTAGAAAAATATTTTTCCGGTGACGAGTGCCGTGATTCGATCAAAAAATGCTCATAGAAAGTGGTTGTGGCGCCGTCATAGGAAATCAAAATTATCGCCTATTTCCTTTTAGACGAAACAATGTTATAAAGAGCGATGGTAAAGATCCGAAAACCTTACGGGGGTGCTTGCGTTTAAGTCTTTATCAAAAGGTTGGAAAGAATGTTGTAGAGATTTGTAATCAAATACTACCACCATGATGATCATCTGCATTGCAACGATATTTATTCATTTCGCAACACTCTTCACGGCAGCTTACAGATTTCAGAATACAATAGTGACAAAGCCCTAAGAATTTGACTCAATTCTTGGAAAACTGAGGGCGATGCAATTAAGGCAAGATTTGAAATTAATGAATGGTCACTCGATGGCGCGTCGATCATCTTTGCTGAGTTCAAATGAAAGGAGCAGGGGATATATGGCAGCTTCGCTGCGGAGTTGAGCGTGGAGTCTCTGGAAGCCTTCTAAAGCTTTAGTAAAAACCAGTTTCAATTTTTGTATCTATACCAAAAAATGGCCAAAATATTTTTAACAATACTGGCAGTCTTCACCACGGAAGCTTTGCTCGCTCAGTCCCTGAGTCTGCCTGAGAACCTCAAAGTACCACCGGGAAATTATTTGGTTTATCATGTTTACGCAAAAGGTTTCCAGATTTATAAATGCACCCGGTTAAAGTCTGACTCTTCAAAATTCGAATGGACTTATGTGGCTCCACAGGCAACACTATTTGCCGACTCTGTCTTTGAAAAGCCAGTAGGTAAACATTATGGTGGACCCGTCTGGGAAAACAGCGATGGAAGCAAGGTTGATGCAGAGAAAATTCAGCAGTTTGTTTCTGCTGATTCGAGGGCTATTCCCTGGTTGTTGTTGAAATCAACTTCCCATTCTGGATCGGGCGTCTTCGCTGGAATTACTTTTATTCAGCGTATTAATACGATAGGTGGGAAAGCACTTTCTGTAAAAGCAGACCGGACCCATTTTGGACATGAAATAAAGGAGGCTTACACAGCGGAATATCTATTCTTTCGACCTAAATAGTTAGACCTTGTTAATAACTGGTAGCTTAACTGAATAGTGGAAGGAAAAGGCCAAGCAAAAAAATAACAATCGTCTTTAGCTCATGTGGTCGTGCGCGACAAATATATAGACTTCAGCCACATCAGATGCAAAGGTGAATCCAATCAAAAGGGCGGAGCCAAAAAACGAAAAGCAACATAGCCATTGAAGCCCAAAAGTTATCAATGAGGACAATCGAAACCCTCGATTTCAATTTTTTTTCCGATTGCACTAATGTGATCCAATTCGGATCACATCATTAACCAGTCCGTAAATCATAGAATAGCTCTATTTTAAACCTAAAGCACTAAATAGTTTATCCTTGTAAAACTCCCCAATGGGTAATTCCTTTAATCCAAGTTGAACATCAGTCCCGGTGATGTGATTTATTTTTGCAACACTAACGATGAAAGACTTATGGATTCTTACAAATTTGTCTTGGGGCAATAGCTCTTCAAAATATTTCATCGTATTTAGGGTCATGATTTTATTTTGGTTGGTTATAATCCTTACATACTCCCTCATTCCTTCCAAGTAAATTACTTCCTCAAAATTTATTTTCACTAATTTTCCATCACTTTTTACCATTACAAAAGTGCTTGGTGAGTTTTGGAGTGATGTTGAATCTTTTTCAAGATATTGGATAGCCCGCTCAACGGAATCGGAAAACCGATCAAACGTAACGGGCTTAAGCAGATAGTCGAACACGTGGTACGAATAGGCCTCCAGCGCAAATTCGGAATACGCTGTGGTCAATATTATGAGGAGTGGCTTTTTCAGTGCACGAATAACATCCATTCCTGTCATGTCCGGCATCTCAATATCAAGCAACAATAAATCTACTTTGTTATTTTGAACATAGGACAGGGTCTCCTTTCCATTCCTAAAATACGTGCTTGCATCTAAATGATGATATTTTGAGGCATAGAGCTGTAGCTGTTCGATCGCTAAAAATTCATCATCCGCAATTACCACATTGATTTTCATGACAAATCAATTGAAAGGGTTAAGCGGAAAACATTTTCTCTTAGATCATAATTCAGTTGATGCTTTCCAGGATACCGCAAGGCCAACCGGCTCTTAACATTTTTCAAACCCAAGCCCTCATTTGCCTCACGATTTACCTTTTCTACTACGCAATCATTGTAAATCACCGCACCAAATCTATTGTTGGAAAAACTTATATTAATATTGACCGCAGCTCCATTCACACTATCATAATTGCCATGTTTGAAAGCATTCTCAACAAGTGGTAAGAGAAGCATCGGCTCTATCTTTACATTTTCAAATTCACCAGCAATTTCAAGATGTACGGCATTCTGATACTCACTTTTGATTTGTTGAATTTCTATAAAAGACTTCACCAGATTGATTTCTTCAGAGAGCATTATTTCGCTTCGCTGTGTTTGATAAAGTAGATACCTCAGTATGGTAGAAACCCCGGCTACCATAGAACTGGTTTTAGGGTTCCCCATATTAACCATAGCATGAATATTATTCATGGAGTTAAGTAAAAAATGCGGACTGACCCTTGATTTAAGATAATCCATTTCAATGTTCAATCGGTCGTTCAACAAATGCTGTTGTTCTCTTTCCCTCTTCAAGTTATCCTGACCCAAGCGGATCATCAAACTAGTCGCCAAAGTGAACCCAATTATCATACTTAAAAAGGGAACGCCACCGGAAGGGTGAAGATTCGGCAGGTTAATAACAAAGGTATTGCTGAACAAACCATTCATCCACTGAATAAAACTTAGACCCAAGACCAACACTAATATCAAAGAGAAGTACAGAAAGTATTTTCCGGTGCGATAAAACCGAGGAAATAACCAAGCGTAGTTTAAATAAAAAACCACCATCACTAAAAAAGTAAGAGGCAAAATATATCGTCTGACATTCTCGATGGTAAGTACATCGATCCTCATGAAAAGCCATAAGCCAAGAAACAGTGCCCAAAAGGCTACATGAATGAGTACAATCTTCAAGGTATTTCTCATTTCATTATAGAACGAAGGCTTGATGGACCAGTTGTTGAAAAAAAATTAAGTGAGCGAAAAAAGCCTTTTTGTAGTGCATAGTTGGAGTTTGATTGAATAAACGCCATTCAAAATTACTATAATAAATATCTTTAGTAATGGCCATTTCGAAACGTAACTAAAAACAGCTGATCAATGAAAATAATAAACCATCTCCCACGCATTCTATTTGGTGTTCTAATTTTTGTTGGCGGAGTCTTTCATTTTATGATGAATGTGACTACCATGAAAAGCAAGTTTTTAACGGCTCTTAATAACGATAACCACCTCTGGCAAATAATTGGCGTGCTAAATATTCTGGGCGGTTCCTCGCTTCTCTTAAATCGGTATAAAGCTCTAGCAACCATGATACTTTTACCTATAACATTCAACATACTTCTATTCCACCTTTCAAAGTTCGATTTGAACGCGCTTGTT
>Ga0206942_1047_pt1 | contig 36664 bp, 31 predicted proteins | sample Alteio_BWOrgHeat_6_FD_153253 | JGI IMG/M metagenome (GOLD analysis project Ga0206942, IMG submission 153253) | Enriched cells from forest soil in Barre Woods Harvard Forest LTER site, Petersham, Massachusetts, United States -... | ecosystem: Environmental > Terrestrial > Soil > Temperate forest > O... | reverse complement strand
AAAAAAAGAGCTGCAGATGTGTCTTGCTCGCGTGTCTGTTTCATGATGCAAGTAGAGCCGAAAAATTGCGTAATATTCTCGTTGTGTAGGTGTGGTTGCTAGATCTTGGATTGCTCTACGTTGAAGTGAAAATAAAATGCCATAAACAAGCCTAAAACTAAGCTTTTCAAAAGAATCGAAATTGCCAAGTTCCAGGACATGTTTTTTAAAGTTATAACCAAAGCCTGTTCTAACATTTGGATTTTTGACAACATACAGGGTTTCAGTAGGAGGGCTGGTGCAATTCCAAGCTTCCTTTAATACCGGATGAGCTTCTGTTAATACCCTTCGTACAGTATCTAATCTAGCTTTTCTGCAAGTTTGATCGAGTGTTTCGGCAGTTTTACCTGGAGGGGTTTCTTTTGCGATTGATGCCATTATTTGGCGAAAGTCGCATGTAGGGGTGGGTATTAATCTACTCCTTTCTTCAAACCGATTCTGTGCCGTATTTTTTTTGGGGCTAAGGAGCTGTGTGCCAACTTCTGCCATAATACGGGAATCTAGCACTTTGAAGTGAGGGAATAGAAGATCTACAACCCCGTGAAGATCTCTGCATCTTTGCAAGGCTGGAATGTGTTCTGCACCGAGTAGGATCAAAATTAAGGGAACATTATTCCTAATCAAAAGAAAGGGTGATTCTCCTACAAACGGAGAGGCGCCATCTTTTAGGCGAGCTCTGATTCCATCCACATCGTCCGAATGGTCTCTTATAAAATAGTAGAGCGGAGTGCAGTTATGCTCGTCTACTGCATTTGGATCTTCTTTAATGGGTTTAAACGAGAAAGTTTTTAAAATGCTGGCTAATGGAGAAACAGGAGCTACCATATTTTTTTCTCTTTTTTAGGAGATAGAAGATAGCATGTCGTATAGGAAAAAATCAATTTTATAAGTGATAGAAAAATCGTCCGATGAGGCTTATACCTTCCGGTCGGTTTCTCACATTTGTTTCAAAATAGAGATAGAGAAAGAAAGAGAGATCGCTGGTCAATGAATAAAGAGCGCCGGGGCCAATGGCAAAGACCCTTTCTTTACTATTGGGAACAGAATGGCCATGCAATTTATCGTCATTAATCTGTTTCTGCATGGGCTGAAATATACTAAATTGGCCAATTTAGACCTTTACAGATTTGGCTTTATGTTCAGCTATCTCTTTTTTGTTTAGAAAATGCGGATTTTGTGCAAAAAACCTGGAAGAGTAATAAGTATTCCACTTTATTCTTTGATTAGCTGCAGTTTTCTCTAGCCCTTGCCAGTACTCATCAAAGGTGAAGGGATGAGGCTCTCCAAATAAAGAGTACAAAATCTTTCCCCTGACTTTTCTGTCCATGTAGTCCATGTACATAGATTGAACAACGAAAGACTCTCTTGGCAAAGGATGCGTTTGAAAATTCAAAAAAACCTGCTCATCTAGAAACGCTACAATGCCTTCAATTAACATTTTTATGTAATCCTCTGCTGTTTTTTGTCTGCCAACAATTAGAGTACGAGTATTAAAATCAGTATGAAGATTAGAAGCAAGTGAGGGATCATCAGACCTCTGAAGCTGTAAAGGTTTAGGAGTATTTACTAATTTCCAAGCTTCTGCAAAAAGTGGATGCAGCTCAAGGAGAGCGTCTTTAACGGCCTCGATCGGGCTACTGAGTGTACAATCTTGGAGAGCTTTAAGTCGATCTAAGTCAGGGATCTCCCTACGCTGTTTTTGTGCGATCCTTTCCAAGACTTGTTGAAGATCGCATTTAATGCTCTTGTAATCAGTTTTATTTGCAATCGTCCTAAAGCTATTAAATGCATCAGAGAGAGGAAGCGCTTCTAATTGTTGCAAAATAACAGGAGTAAGTGTCTTACGTGGAGGGAAAATAGCATTACAAAGAGATGCACGGTCAGTACATTCTTTCACATGAGCTGTGCTAGTACCTAAAAGAGTTAGGAGCATAGGAACGTTATCGCCTGCAATTTGAAAGGTTAACTCATTCGGGGTTGCCTTTGAACTGAGCAGCCTTCTAACTTCGGAAAAGTCTTTTTTATTTACTGCCGTATTAAGAGGGTAAACATATAGAATGGGTTCACTAGAGCTTACAGCTGCCATAAATAATCCTTTTTTTACTAACTATCATAGGCAATTGTCTTAAAAATGTAGAGAAAATCCGCCGCGTAAGATAGGGGAGGCTAGGGAGCTTTCTCATCGTCTTTCACTTTCCTATTAAGAAAGCCGGGATTTTGGGCAAAGAAATGATAAGAAAGTTTGGTATTCCAATCTTTTCTTAGCTTAGCAGTTCGAGCACTATCTAGCTCCATTTTACAAAAAGAATCAAAAGACTGGGGCTTTTGTTCTCCAAATAATGAGCACATGATTGTTCCTCTGTATTGTTTGGAGAGATGGTCCACATACAATCCTTGAAGAATCCATGATTCTCTTGGTGGAGTATTGTTCTTTAAACTTACAAAAAACTGCCCATTTAGATAGAGGATTGTGCCATTGATCAACATTTTAAAAAGATCCTCGACATTCTTTGGTTTTCCAATGGTGAGGGTGTGTCTCATTGGATCAGTTTTAAAATTAGATTTAAGAGAAGGATCGATAGATTTCACCAGCTGTAAAGGCTGGGAGAGTTTCCAAGCTTCAGCAAAAAGTGGATGCATTTCTACAAGCACCTCTCGGACAGTGCCAATTGGGCAACTTAGAGTGCAAGCATTAAGAGCTTCAAGTCTATCTGTTTCAGGGATCTCCACGCCTCGTTTTTGTGCGATTCGTTCCATGACGGAAAAGTGGCTGCATTTAATATTTTTATAATCAGTCTTCTTTACAACCTCTACAAAACGGTTAAACGGCTCAGGGAGAGCTAGCGCCTCTAAGTGCTTCTGCAGATCTGATGAAAGCTCGGTTATCGGAGGGAAAATCGCATCGCAAAGAGATGCAAGGTTAGTACAAGTTTTTAAATGAGAAGCTGTAGTATTGAGAAGGGTCAAAAGCATTTGGGCATTGTCCCCGGCACATTGAAAGGAGGTCTTGCTCGGAGTTGCCTTTAAGCTTAAGAGCGATCTAACCCCTGAGATATCTCCTCTGTAGATTGCTCTATCTAGAGATATGGAAGATGAAGTAGAAGCTATTGCCGTCATTAAAAAAATCCTTATTGTTGGGGGAATTATTTTAGCCCTTTTCTATTAAAAATGCAAGGAAAATCCACCGCGGAAGATAGGGGATGCTCGGAGAGCTTGTCCCGGCAGAAAGCCTTTGGTTTTAAAGCCAGGCTCCAAATAAAAATAACATTTATCTCTTAACCTTGCTTCAAATAGTAAAGAAAGTGAGGCCCCTGGGATCTTTCTATCTAGTAATGATTGTGGATAGGGGAAGATCACACGAGAAAGGCTTGGATTTTCTTCCAGATTAAAGGCTTGGATAGCTCCTTTTTGAGAAAGGACCTTGGGTTGATACCAGGCATCAAAACGGTAGCCTAAGAAAAGCCAATCCTTAGAGAAGAGATAGGGCTGTTCAATGCCAAAGCCAAAGTAGTTGTTGTCCGCAAAGCTTCCCCATTTGAGATAGAAGTAGATAGGTTTTCTATCTTTTACGAGAAAGTTTTCTAAAAAGTATTCAGGCCCGAAAGGAGTAAGCCCAAGTCTTGCAGAGGGTAGGTACTTATAGTCTTTGATACGGATCATTGGGATGTGCATAGGCTTTCCATCGACGATGAATTTTCCCCATGCGTAGTAGGCGTAAAAAGTAAAAGGATCTAAGACATTTAAGACAGCTAGGATCTGCAGACGATCTTTGGTGAGGTATCCTTTTGGATAAGTGGAATTGAGATAAAAGAGGTAGCTAGAAATATCATGGCCGCCGGGGGAAGGCTCTAAGATATTCTTCATCGAATAGATATAGTGGGTCAAATCTTGCTCGGATTGAAGATAGAGAGCTGAGTCCCTGCCATCGATCCTTCCGTTTTCTAAGAATTTAAAGCGGAGGCGGTTTGCCAGGATTGCTGTTGCTTCTACTCCTCCGATTGTAATTGTTGTCATTTGCGGGATGGTTAGATTTTCGCTAATATGAAATTTCGTAACAGCGCCGTCCCAGTTAAATTCATAGCCCGAGACTTTGGCATAATGCCTTCCTAAATCTCTTATGCGGTAGCCATGGCCAAAGATCTCATGCTGAGTGACCATGAGATAAGTGTTCACAATATCCCAAGCAATCAGCTCAAAAAATCTGCCGACGCCTCTTCCCCAGGATTTTTCTGTGGGAGGTCTTTTTAGTACCCAGTCTTCTCCTTCTTTTAAATAGTGCTGCACGGAAATCAGATCTTCTCCGCCCGCATAAGGAGACATGTCTATATCGCCGATCAATTGATAATCAGGTTCTGCGAAAACAAAATTAGCAAAAAGTAGGAAAAGGAATGGGAATTTTCGTAACATTTGAAATTCAAAGTATCGTTAAGATCGTTTTCGTTTTATTTTTCAATTAATTTATAAATGAAATTAAACTGAATTAATTAGAAAATTTCAATTTAAATAATTATTGATAAATGGTGATAAAATTTTAGTTGAAGAATTTTTCGGTTTTTTTGCACGATATTTTGTTCAACTTTTATGGCTGCTAAACTTTCATTTTTTCAGAGATGCTGGGGCTGTTCGAAGTCGGTTTCTCCTTCTAATAATGAATCTATATTCAAGAAATTGGATGGATATTTACATCTACTGAAGTACATGTTCCAATTTTTGCCGGCCAGAGATATTGAAGCCTATTTAAAGTCGCATAGAGTGAATATCAGGCCATCTACACCTGAAGGAATGGAGACCTTACGTTACATACTGACGCCCCAAATGGAGGGAGAGGCAGGACTTGCAACACTTGTACGCATTAACCAGTTTCAAAAGTTTAATCTGGGAAGGCCCTTCAAGTTAAACATTTATAATTTAGATATTTCCAATTCTGCAATAACACCTAACCAATTAGGAGACCTCTTAGATAGATGTCCAAATGTAACAACTTTAACAATTAGCGGATGTCCCAATATCAAAGAGGTAAATTTTTTAGCAGGACGAACAAATATTAGATGCTTATCTCTTGCTAGATGTGGATCTCTTCGAGATGGTAGTCCCTTAAAAACATTAACACAGCTCTGCTATCTGAATTTAGAAGGGTGCAATACCCTTAGAAATATTGAATTTTTACAAGCTCTGGTCTTCTTGCGTATTTTAAATCTTGCTTCCTGCTGGATGGTCAATGATTTTAATGCGCTAGGAAGTCTCTCACGCGTTTTTTCCCTTAATCTTTTCCAATGCCATATCACAAGTGTTCAACCTCTAAGACCTTTAACCTCTCTAAAGGTGCTCTATCATGACCGAGATTTTGATCCAGGCCCTCTTCAAAATCCAAACGTTCGCTGCATCAAACTGGGAAGGCGATGAAGAGATAATTTTAAGTTCTTTATATTTAATAACTTAAATATTTACATTAAGATAATTATCTTCTGTTAATTATATAAAAATTATGATATAATATTAATTAATTTAATAATTAGCAGGAATAATAATTATGTCGTCAGTTTCGAGCACTTTAACAAGTTCATTAAGTATTGTTGATTTATTTGATTTTAAGGAAGACCCTGTTCAGGCATCCGCAGCTCCTGAAGTAACAGAGATGGAAAAAATTGAGAAGGAATTGGCAGAGATTGATGCAAGATTACTACAGACTTCAGAAGATGAGAGAGTAATGTTTATTAATGAATTAAATGATGAAATTCCCTTTGTAGCCCCTCATCTTGGTTTGTCAGATCCGATTCCAGGACTAGGTTTAACTCCAAGTGCTTCCATTTTTGATATTGCTTATGTCGTAGTTCGAAAAATAGACCAGTTGAAACGCTTTATCGAAGAATTTGAAAACTCTCCCGAAGGGAAACATATAGATTATGTGCTGCGCTCAGATCTTGGCTCGGAAAGGAATTTCATTAATGGATCAAGTGGCTATAGAAATTATCTTAAAAACAAAAAGCATCTTGCAGAATTAGGCGTCTCCGACCAAGATCCGCTTTATGTTTTGGGCAAAAGAAAACTTACGCTTTTGGACCAAAAGTATGATTTAGAATTTAGGGAGTTACAAGCAAGAATAGATGTTCTTGAAGGCACTCTTCAGGGAATGCTATTTCGACAAATGTTCGACTTAGGGATTGCAATTCCTAAAATTATGTTAACTCCTACCTTGAAGGAACTCCGTGCCTTATATGGAAAGCAGTTCCATGTTGTTAAAAAGATGTCATCTCCGACTCCCAGCTTTGTATAAAAATTATTAGTATAAACCTATTTTTTTAGCTTCTAGTAATAATCTGGAATAAGGGTTATCATAGTAGCCAATAAAAAATAATTTATACTATGGACACCCTCCAGTACCAAAAGAAGACAAAGCTAGCTATTTTTCTCTCTAGTCTTTTGAGCGAGCCGCTCTTTACGGTCTACGGGTTTGTGGCATTGATCTTGTGTAAAGATTTGCATGCTACAGCACTGCAGATCTCTATTCTTACGATGCTTAGGCCTGTGGTCTCTATCTTCTCTTTTTATTGGAGCGCAGGGCTTGCAAAAGGAGGAGGAAAGAATCTTCGTTCCAATATCATTGGAGCGGGACTTTTAGGCAGACTTCCTTTTCTTTTCTTTCCGCTCGTAAATGATCCGTGGTATGTGATCGGGGCAAGCGCAGTCTATATGCTCTTTTTCCGGGCGGGAAATCCTGCTTGGATTGAAATATTAAAGCTGAATATGCCAAGCGAGGCTAGGCATAAGAGCTTTTCTTTAGGTCATACGTTAAGTTATTTGGAAAACATTGTCCTCACTCTTGCCTTTGGCGCATTTTTAGATAAGGATCCGGGGCTTTGGCGGATATTATTTTTTAGTTCTGCCCTTTTAGGGATGTTGAATCTTTTAGTCTTTGCAAGGCTTCCTATCAATTATAAGATGGAAGCTGCGCCTCAGCCAATGGGATCATTAAAAGAGTTTATCTTACGGCCTTGGAAAACTAGTTGGGAGCTATGCCGAAATAGACCGGATTTTGCCCGCTTTCAGTGGGGGTTTATGTTGGCAGGGTTTGGGATCATGGTCCTGCAGCCTGCAATCCCGATGTTTTTAGTGGACAAGCTCCATATTACCTATATGGACTTTGGTATTGCGCTCTCGCTTTGCAAGGGGCTTGGCATTACCCTCTCATCTCCACTATGGGCAAGGGCGATGAATAAGCTTTCCATCTTTACCATGGCCAGATGGGTCTTTTTTCTTTTCAGCCTTTTCCCTCTTTTTTTAATATTCTCTCCTTGGAATCTTTTTTGGCTCTACTTGGCTTATACCTTTTATGGGATTGGGCAGGGAGGAAGCCATCTGGTCTGGAACTTGTCGGGGCCTAGCTTTTCAGGAAAGCAGGATAGTTCGATCTATTCCGGGGTCAATGTCATGATGGTTGGCCTTCGCGGGGCTGTCGCTCCTCCTTTTGGAGGGTTTCTAACAGCGGCATTGGGTCCATTCGCGACCATTCTTTGCGCTATAGGGGTTTCTGTCTCTAGTGTCTTTTTTATGAAGTCAGAGAGAAAGAAAAAACCCACTGAGATTTCTTAGGAAAAACAATTACTTTCTCTCTTTCTCGGTGCTCTCGGTGTTCTCGGTGGTTAAAATTCTCACTCAATTAATAGTTAGAAAAAGCTTTTTTTGATAATGCCTTTCCTTGTATATGAGATTTAAATAGCTCATAGATAGCCGGAAAGATGAGATTTTACCCATTTTATAAAGGGTTTTGTCTTTTATGTACTGCGGTATCTTCATTTGCTTTTGCAGAGGAGGTAGCTCCTGTGGAACCAGTGAAAGAAGAGGTCGCTGTCTTTTTGACACGTTCGGATAATATTCCGGAACGCGGTCACACACCTACAGATACCTATTTTGAGGGCTATATCCAGGCCCTTGTCGATATGCACTATCATGAGTTTAGTGTCGTTGTCTTTGTAAAAGAGAATGAAGTTTGGCTATCCAATCTTCCTCATAATGATCTTCTTTCAAGAAGTATCATCACCTTTGTGAGAGATGTTCCAGGAGTTGAGGATGTTCACGTCTTGGACGGGGTACCAGAGGATGAGGAGGCGATCAGGGATAAGTATGTAGAGAGGCCGCATCTTAAGGGAGAGTGGTTTCCCCAGTTAACGGTGCTTTATCAGCCTATGATGGCAAATCCTAGGGAGATTGACTATTCTCTTGGTTGGAGGCAGGGCGATAGGGTCATTGGACATAAATGCGTTCAGGTCTCCATGGGCGATGAATTGGGACTCTACCGATGGCTAGATGTGTGGAATTATGGAGATATTCAGGTAAGCATATCCGCTTGCATCTGGTCGGTCTTTAATATGGACCCGCATCCCAATATTGTAGGCGGCTCTGCAAGGCTTGTGAACACCGACTTCTTTGTGGGTGTTCCTTTTAGCTATGCGGTCAATAAATGGTCGTTTCGTTTGATGGGATTTCACATCTCTTCTCACTTAGGGGATGAGTTCATGGTTGATATCCCTAAAGTTCGTAGGATCAATCCAAGCTTTGAAGTGGTGGAGGGAATGGCCTCGTATCAGGCTTTGAATTGTCTTCGCCTCTACGGCGGGATGGGAGTCATTGTGCATTGGGATGAGACTTTTCCCATGAAGCCGCTCTATTTTCAATACGGACTTGAGTTCAGGTTCATAGGGACTAAATTCAATAGGCAAAGGCTCTATGGAACCTTATTTTTGGCAGCCCACTTTAGAACGGTGCAGTTTCTCCATTGGCAATTTGACGGTACCTTTGTCGGCGGCTACGAGTTCAGTAAACTCCAGGGCATTGGCAGAAAGATGCGCTTCTTCGTGGAATACCATAATGGCTTCTCATTAGAGGGCCAGTTCATGAAAAAGCATACCCAGTATATTAGCTATCTATTCTCTTATGGCTTTTAGAATCATTCTTGCAGCGCGCTCACCTGATTCTACCGCCCCTTCCATAAAACCCGGGCTATACAGTGAGGTATGTTCACCTGCAAAAAAGATCTGCCCGTTGATAGGGCGGAAGACCTCTCTTACGGTTTCACCAAAGTATTCGCCTTTTTTATCAAACACATCATATTGATCCACACCCCAGCATGAATAGCTTCCTTTAGAGTATTCCTCTTGTGACCAATTGATCGCAAAAGAAGGGCCGGTCTTTTGAAGTGAGGTAAAGTGGGTGTTAAGTTGGGAGAGTTTGGAATCTACAATGGAGGGTACTTGGGCATAGTTAAAACGGCCTGCGATGCCACCTGAGTAGAGGGTAAGGATAGTTCCATCAAAGTTTGGCCAAACGAGCATATCTTCAAGAACTATAAAATCGAGTGGAACTGAATCATATCTTTGAATGGGGAATAAAATCTTGCTATTGGTGCCGTAGTGTAAGGAAGAGATAGTCTCTAGGTCGGGGATTAATCCTTGTTCAATAGATATGTCTTTAAAAACCGGGCAGGGAATGGTAAGTAAGACAAAATCCGCTTCCACCACTTTATCTTCAAATTCTAAAACGATCTTCCCTTTTTTATTTCTGGAAAGCTTCTTTAGTGGGGAGGAGTAGTGGACTTTGCCTTGAATGGAAGAGGCTAACTTTTGGGGTAACTTGCTATTGCCGCCTTTGACATGATCGATTTCGTAGGGATAGGGATCGGACTCAACTAAATATTCTCTCTCTCTGTTTCTGTTATAAGTATCCCAAAAATGATCGACAAATCCAACATCTAGTGTGTGGCTATCGTTCCCTTCGTAATTTCTAGCCCAGCATTCGGCAATGTAGCGCAGTTCTTCTTTATCTTTAAAAAAGTGGTCTAAAAATTCTCCAAAACTAGCTGATTCTTTAGCTATTTCATAAAAGGCTTCTTTATCGACGATGGGACCATCTTTAAAAGCGGAAACAAAACTTTTGACTTTTCCATCCCAGAGGTATTTTCTTTGATTTAGGTGGACGTCATAGGATTGGATTTCAAGGCCAAGTTCATGAATGAGATTATGGATGAGTCTAGTCTCGACTCCATCAGATAAGAACTTACCACCAAGCTCTTCATAAGAATCACCCCAATAGTAGGTCCAAACTCTTCCGCCGGGCCTGTTTCTAGCTTCATAGACAGTAACAGGGATGCCCGTTAACTGTTCGAGCCGGTAAGCAGCTGTTAAGCCGGAGAGTCCGGCTCCGACAACTATAATTTTTGGCTCTTCGGCATGTAGATGGGAAAAGAAAAAAAGAACTAAAAGTCCCCAAAGTAGACGCATAGAGACCTCCTAATAGTAGAACAGATCTTTAGCTCTTTCGTGATTTTGAAGATTACAGTCCGAGGAGATAAGCGATTTATTTGTAAAGGTGAGCTTCGCAATGCCATAGGACCAGATTTGTTGATGGCCATGGTTTTCGACGCTATCCGGTTTGCCGAGAATTCCTAATATCTCATCTTCATGAAGATTGCCTTTAGTAAAGTGGTATTTCATGTCGAGGGTTTCAAAGAGATTGAGGAAGTTTGTGAAAGCCTCTTGATCAGGACTAGGGCAGGAAAGAGAGAGTCTTGCATGGGTCCAGGCTTTTTCTAAATTGTGGTTCAAAAGATGGGCATTAGAGAGGCTTGCATGTGCCTTAGAATTGTCGGGTGAGAGTTCTACTGCTTTTTCTAGGAACGGGATTGATTCCGCATAGTCGCCGTAAGATACTAGTTGATTTCCTTGAGCTAATTGCTGTCCTGTCGGAGTGATGGCACAGCTAGTAAATAAGAGAAGAAGTGAATAGTAAGGCTTCATTTGATTACTCCCAATTTTCTGGTACGGTTAAAAATCCATCCTCGTAGATTGGACCATCTTTTCCAATCGGTAAGGTTCCTTGAAAAAATTTGCGAAAGACTTGTAGCCCTTGTTCTGCTTTTTGAATACAGTAGAAGCAGTTACTGACCCACTCTGAGCCTTTGATTGTGCCGGTTTGAAGGTTGCATTTGAAGCGTGAGGAGATCTTGGACTGCCAGTATTCTTTCGAGCCAAAGAGCATGATAGGAGTAAGCGGGGCAGCTCCCACCTTTCTTCTTACCTCTTCAAGTGTATATTCAAAGTCCATGCCAATACCGCCCATTAAGAAGATGGGAAAGTCGAGATAAAATTCCGCTTGGCGCTCGACTAATTTATCAAGTCCATAGGTCATTTTTGCGTCGATATAGGGATTTTGCTTTTGTTCATTGACCACTCCATTTGGTGAGCGGAAATCAACAATATTTGCACAAGAGACAATTCCAAGCTTTTTCGCTACCCGGTTCCCTACTTCCATTGCACCCGGACCGCCGCCTGTGAGAAGAGAGATAGGAGTATTTTCATTTAAAAGGGGATGGGCCATGGAATTTTTCATCTGTTTAATGCCCAGGAGCAGTTTTTGCAGCTCAGTTTCAAAATTCCCTTCGATGAGATTAGAGCCGTAGACGCCAAAAACAGTGGACTTTCTAAAATCTTCGATCAAGGTAAGCGGTACAAAAAGGCCGGTATCCTTTCCCGGTTTCACTACATAACGAAGGATCTGGCGGGTGTTAGTGTCCACCCAGAAAACGTTGAGTGCAAATTTTGCTAGGTCAAACATGAAAGATCTATCTTCATGAGAGAAGAACTGTCCCTTGTCATGGGAGGGAATCTGAAAGTAGATCTGTTTGATGATCGACTGTGCTCGTTCACTAAGAAGTAGTCTTTTTAATAAAGGCGACGGGAAAAAACGGGATAGAAGTACGCCTTGAGAGGTGATCAGTCCGTGTTCAATTGCTTTTAAGAAGGGGTAGCAGGGCTGATTTTCCAGGTATCTTTGTAAAATATGCACTTGCCGAGAGGGATAATCAAGGCCGGGAAGTTCATGTTTATGAGGATCTCGAAGGATCCAATCCGATGGTTGTATTTCATGTAGCTGCTGGCTTTTAACTACAAAGGCAGCTGCTAAATGGTCTTTTGGCTCAGGCGCGGTTTCAAATGCTTTAAAGAGTACTTCCGGCTGCTCAAGCGCAACTTGCAATTGGTCCCTATCAGAAAAGAAGACAAACTCTCTATGGGGTTCAAGGGTATAAAATTCTAATGGGATATCATCAATGACTTGCCGGCTCTGTCCAAAAAGCTCATAGACATCTCCTGAATCCATAGTATCCGGCTGCAAAATTGAGGCGGTCGTGTGCTGATAGCCTTCTGGGAGCAGCTCTTCTGCAACTTTTGCGAAAACGGTTCGTATATGAAGAGGAGCTGTTTTGACAAGGAGCATATGGTGGTCCTCCACAATACGCACTTTGTCCTCTTTCCAAGTTTGATGGAACTGAAGGAGCTCTCTTGTTTTAAATTCCGGTTTTTTTAGTCCTTTTGCAATGGTTGGAAGAATGCCGTTCACAGAGGCGTCATACTCGATCACTCCGTTTTTTAGAGCGAGGAAAGCAACTGTCCTTCCTTCATGCTTTTGGACAATAATGTCATCTTGTCCATGGAGGCCACCTAAAGAAAGAAGAGGTCTTCCCTGTCTATCAGATCTTCCAAACATTCGGAAGAGGTAGTCTGGCTCTCTTACTTTTCTTCTAGGGTCTGCTGCAAATAATTTTCCTATATAGGCACCAACAGTTAGGAGACTTAAAAGAGATGCGGCAACTTGCGAAAAAGGGGTTAGCTCTACTCTTACTTCAGCAAAATGTTTGTGAGGCTCAAAATGGTACTCCAATCCTTTGGCATTGATGCCAAGTTGGGCAAGAGTGCTCTTTAGGTTGAAAAATACATGAGAGTGCTCAATCTGAAAGCCTACGAAATGCGAAGATATTTGATGGATATGGACAACCGCTTCGTAAATGAGACCATTACACAAGTGATCATGTTCATTAAAAATGTCCATTTCGCGATCTTTCGCTTTTCTCTCGCCCCCTATGGGACGTCCCGCATATGCGGGCTCGCTCAAAGACGAAATCTCATCAAAATGGCCAATTTTTTCTGAACATGCTGACTTATGTAACGATCTCAGAACATTTTTTTCTTTACGCTTGATTGAATGGATAAAACCATCCGGCGTAACAAGGTCGTAGTGGCTGGCTGTGATGACAGTTTCCATAGTCTTAAAGTTTACAGAAATGCTTGAATCATAGGAAGAAACTAGATAAACTGAAACGTTTTTCTGGCCGAGACAGTTGAATAAATCGCTTTGCTTGGAAAAATTGATGATTTTTTGCTCAGTTTAAACTCTTGTCCCGAAGGCATATACGGAACGGAGTATAGACGAGGGCAAGAGTTTAAACTGAGCCAAAAAGGGCAATTTTAACAGGCAAATGGATTTATGAAACTGTCTCCAAGTATGAGAGAAAAAATTGTTCCAAGGAGCTTTGGCACCCATGACGGCTCTTTTCACTCGGATGAAGTGACCGCTTGTGCCCTGTTACTTTTATTTGATTTAATCGATAGAGATAAGGTTCATAGGACAAGAGACTTAAATCTTCTAACAGGTTATGAATATGTCTGCGATGTTGGAGGAATTTACGATCCTAAAATCAAGAGGTTTGACCATCATCAGGTGGAATATAGGGGCAATCTCAGCAGCGCGGGGATGATACTAAAGTATTTACTAGAACAAAAGATCGTGAGTCCCGAGCTTTATGATTACATCAATAACTCCCTAGTCATAGGGATCGATGCCCATGATAATGGTCTTGCTAAATTAGAGCCTGGGTATTCTTCCTTTTCGCAGGTCATCAGCAATTTTCTTCCTATTGAATATAGCGCAGGTCCCTCAGAGTTTCAGAGCGCTTTTTTCCAGGCTTTGGATTTTGTCTATGACTATCTTTTCCGCCTTCGCAAACGATTTGATTACACAGCAGGTTGCCGTGAGAAGGTAAAAAAATGCATGGACAAGAGTAGGTTCGCGATGATCTTTGATGAACCTCTTCCTTGGATGGAAAACTTTTTTGAACTTGGAGGAGAGTCTCATCCTGCTCTTTTCGTTGTAATGCCAACCGGCGTGCATTGGAAGATCAGAGGAATTCCGCCCAGTCTTCGCGATCGTATGAAAGTTCGCCAGCCTCTTCCTCAAGAGTGGGCAGGCCTTCATGATCATGACCTAAAGAAGGTGAGCCGAATTGATGGCGCAATCTTTTGTCATAAGGGCAGGTTCATATCAATTTGGGAGACAAAAGAGGATGCATTGAAAGCCCTTCAATATCTTTTAAAGGAGATTTGATAAGTGACTACTATTTTTGATAAAATTATCAATGGAACGCTTCCGGCTGAAAAAGTCTTTGAAAATGAACGCATTCTCGCAATCAAAGATATTCATCCTGTAGCTCCAATCCATTTTCTCATCATGCCAAAAAAATCCATCCGCGACCTCCAATCGGTAAAATCAGAAGATCTAGCTCTCATTGGAGAAATGGTCCAGGTTGCGCAAAGTTTAGCTGTAAAATACGATATCGTAGACGGCTATCGTCTTCTTACTAATAGCGGCCCAGAAGCGGGCCAGTCAGTTTTCCATCTCCATTTTCATTTGATTGGTGGAAGACGGCTTACTCATGAATTGGGATAGGGTAAATAAGAAGGCAGAAGGCAGAAGGCAGAAGTGCCGAGGCAGTAATTTCATTACTGCGATAGTAATTTTTGGATGAGCTGTTGGAAAAAGGTTTCTCTTTCTGTGTCTGTAGACTTTAGCTTCGTAGCTAAGGGACCTTTTGGTAGATCACGCGCAGAATATTCCAGATGCACGCCTGAGAGAATTGCAAGCCCTGAGCCTATTTGGCGAGAGATGATAGCAGGAGGCGATCCTTCGATTTCCGAATAACTTCCTAGAAGATCGATTTCAGGGTCTTCGTGAGCATTTTCAAAGTAGCAGCCTCCATTGTAGAAGGAGTAGATAGGTGAGGAGAGTAGGGGAGTTTGAATTAAAGCAGCTTTTGCCCCTTTTCTATTATTGTATTGGAAGGTATTGGGGCCGAAGGCTGGTCCAATAGCTTTTCCGGGAAAAAAAGAGAGCTCTCTTTTTGCAATGATTTCAAGATCTGCCCCCTTATCAAACTCAAATTCGGAAGAGGCAAAATAGGCCCCTGCACAGATTCCCAGATAGCTTCCGCCACCACGTACGAATTGGATGATATTTTGATTCTTTGCTCCGGCTAGTTTTTGATGATAGGGAATATCACGTCCTCCTGGAATGATCAGAAGAGAGAGGCTAGAAAGGAGTTCAGAAGAGATGTCATCCGCGTTGATAAATAGAGGTCTGTAGTTTTGTAATTTTGCCGCTAGACAGGTAATTCCCTCCTTGTTTGTCCCCTCATCGGTATAAATAGCGATTTTTTTTGTAGGCCTACTCATATTGTGATAAGTTTAGGAGAAAGGGTAAAAGATTTTGAAGAAGTATTTTCTTCCATTATTTTTTATAGGGATCTCCCATGTAATCGCAGACTCCCCTCAGGATTTTGTGAGAAGGACCCATTCTTATCTTTTATTAGAGGATGCCAATGGGGCAATTAAAGAAGCGGAGAGGGGATTAAAGGAACATCCCGGGGATAGAGGACTAGAAATAGCACACATCAAAGCGGTTGCAAATCTTGGGAGCGAGAAGAGAGTGCTTCCCCTGTTTTGGGAATTTGTCAAAAAGAGAGAAAAAGATCCTCAGCTAAACGAGCTTTTAGAGGAAATTTCATGGGGGGTTTTGCGAAAGGCCTCTCAATCGACTCAGTATACGATTCGTCTTTATTCATTATTAGGAGCCTATCTTACGCATGATGCAAGGGCAGTAAAGATCATGCAAGAGATGATGAGAGAGTCCAATGCGATCTTAAGGGCCAATGCCGTTCGAATGGCGAGCACCTATTTGGATGGGCCTTTAGAAGAGGAGATGGTAAGGCTGATCGCGACGGAAAAAGTTTGGTTTGTGAGGATGGAGCTAATAGGTGCAATCGGCAGAATGCGTTTAAAAGAGAAGGCACATCTTTTGGAAGATATTTTAACCAAAGATTCCTTGCTTGAAGAGAAGGGCGCTGCGATTCAAGCCTTGGTACAAATGTATGAAGGCATCGACCTTGAGAAAATTTTCTACATGGCAGCATCCGATAGGGCAGCCTTCAGACAGGTTGCTGCCAATGCGGCGCTTTTTTTTGATATCAAAGAGGCTAAAGACGTACTTTTACCACTTTTGTACGATCCAAGGCCGGATGTTCGCGTTTCTGTCTTAAATGCCTTAGGACTTCTTTTCCATACCGACATGGGGAAAGAGGAATTAAAAGCTCTTCTTCAGCACTCTTTAGCGGACCTAGATCCTGCAGTTGCGATCACCGCCACATGGATTTTGATGCTATGCGATCCAACCGCTTCAGCTGAATACTTTGAAAACTGGCTAACCCATGAAGATATTGGGATTCGGTTAATGGCAGCATCTGCCCTTGCCAAAACCGGCATAGCGGGTGCAGATTTTGCGCTTAAGATGTTTGAAGCGTCCAAAGAGCCATTAGTGAGGATCAATTTGGCGGTGGGACTGATCGGACATAAGAAAGCCACAAAGAAGTGCTTAGATGAGATCTATTCTTTTTTACATAAGGAAAAAAAGCAGATCATGGTAGCGGCGGATAAAAATCCTCTCTTTCCTATCATCGCCCATTCGCAAGTGGGTGTTCGTGAAGACATTCCCAATTTTCCTGAAGCGGTCGATCAGATGTCAAGATTGCAGCTAGTCTCTTTTCTTGCGATTATGCAGGACCCAAGAGCGCAGCCTGCCTTAAAAGAGTTTCTTTTGCAAAAAAATTGGGGAATTACTGGCTACGCTGCCCTCGTACTCTTAAAAGAGGGAGATGAGGATGCTTTAGCAATCATACGTAATCTTTTGAAAGACTCCCATCCTCAAGTGAGATTTCAAGCTGCAATCGCCCTTGCGATGTATGGGAAAGATGAGTCCGCGCTACTTACTCTAGAAGAAGCCTATCCTAAAGCAGACCACAGCCAAAAAATCACGATCTTAGAGGCTATGGGGAAGATTGGAAAAGTAGAAAGCTGTCTATTTTTAGCAAAAGCCCTGGAAGAGCCTTTTGAAATATTACGAACAGTTGCAGCCTCGAGTATCATACAATGTCTCTACAGATAATCAAAAAAGTCCAAAAGCATTTAAATGAAGAAAAAGCAGATGGTTGGCTCCTCTATGATTTTCATGGAATGAACGATCTTGCCCACCAGGTGTTAGAAATTCCTGCCGAGCATATGACTACCCGAAGGTTTTTCTACTGGATCCCCAACAAGGGAAAGTGCATCAAAATTGTCCACGCAATTGAACAGGGTGTGTTAGACAAATGGCCCGGAGAAAAAAGGGTATACAACTCATGGCAAGGACTGGAAGAGATCTTGAAAAGCGCTCTGAAAGGGGCTAAAAAAGTTGCCATGGAATACTCTCCCAAAAATCAGATTCCTTACAATTCCAAAGTAGATGGAGGAACGATCGATCTGATCCGCAGTTTTGGGACAGAGGTAGTTAGCTCAGCAAACTTTCTTCCCTATTTTACAGCGGTATTAACGAAAGAACAGATCTCTTCTCATTTGAGGGCAGCTAAAGGGATAGATCAAATTGCAGAAGAGACATGGAAATGGATCTTTCGGAATCTAGACAAAAAAATCACCGAATATGACGCTCAGCAGCATATCTTAAAGCTCATGGAAAAGATGGGCTTTATGACAGAGGGCGATCCCATTGTAGCAGTTGGCAAAAACTCCGCCGATCCCCACTATGATTGTACAATGAAACCTGCACGAATGAAGAGAGGAGATTTTATTCTCCTTGATCTCTGGTGCAAAGAAAAGGGGGAAAAAACGGTCTTTGCAGATATTACCCGCGTAGGAGTAGCAGCTGAAAAGCCAACTCCTAAACAGGAAAAGATCTTCTCTATTGTAAGACAGGCTCAAAAATCTGTGGTTGAACTAATTAAGAAACGCCTATCCCAAAAGAAAGCTATTTTTGGATATGAGGCAGATGACCAAGCAAGAGGGATTATAGAAAAGGCAGGATACGGGAAGTTCTTCACCCACAGAACAGGCCATAGCATCGAAGTGCATCTCCATGGAAGCGGCACCCATCTAGATAATCTTGAAATGCACGATGTGAGGAAACTACTACGTGGGACCTGTTTCTCTGTTGAACCAGGAATCTATCTGCCGGGTGAATTTGGTGTGCGTCTAGAGCATGATGTACTTATCCATTTAGATGGAAAAGTGGAAGTTACGGGAGGAGAAGAGCTAAGCATTCGCTGCTTGTCTGACTAGGCTGCAGAGTTTGGGCTGAAAAATAAAGTCCAAGACTTCCTCTGTGGGCCTTTGCATACGGTTCGAAAAGCAATAGGGAAGAGGGGTCGTATGGCCTTCCGTGTAGACTGGAGATTGAAGCTCGATGAAAATATCATTTGCAGATAGAAAGGGGTTTTGTTTCAAAGCAAAAGCAATAGATGCGCTATAGGGGATGACGCTATCTTCTTCATGAGATAGCACAAGTCTTTTTGCGTTCATTTTTTTGCATGCTTCAAGTGCGTTTAGCTCCCATTTTCCTTTGCTCATAAAGGCGATTGCTTTTCCGGTATAGGGAAGACGCTCTTTAACAAGTTTAGTGACCGACTCAAGAGAGCGTTCAGAAACATATCTTCCATCAAAATCAGGGTTGCAGCCCAATGTTTCAGCGCTGATAATGCCCCCCACTGAAAAGCCGTACACTATCAATTTATCGTTGGAAATGCATAGTTTTTCTCTTGCGAATTGCAACATGGCATCACCGTCTTTTATTGTATCGGTGGCTCTATTGACTGTACCTTCAGATTCTCCCGTTGAACGGTAATCCCAAATGATAAAATTACAAGGCTTTCCTCTATTTATAGCTCCTTCAGCCATCCACATCCACCAAGCGGTATATTTACTAGGAACCGCATTTGGCTGGAAGATCAGTACGGTAGGGGTATCCTTATCAGCATCTCTATGCTTGATAAAATGGCCAGAGAGGTTGACCTTATCAGCAGTCTCTACAGTAATAGGATTCAAAGAATAATATTGACCGAGGGGAGCAGAGGACCAGAGATGGTCAAAATGCTTAATTGTTTTTTCATAGAGAACTTTTGGGAAATAGATGGAAGGAAGGACGTTGGATTTTGCAAAAATGTTAAAAAAATAGTTAACGAGCCGAATGAAGCCAATGATAGGGATAATAATAGAGATCACATCGTAAGCGATCTCTTTTATCCTTTTCCAAGTAGACTCCGAATGAGTTTCTTGTAGATGCTCTATCCCAGAGTGCCATCTAGCTGAAAATTGAATCGTTTTTCCGTCAACCATAGGTCAATTATTATAGGGGAATTTGTATAAGAATTCATTAAGAAAATATTCTTTGCTGCAAATAGGCGGGAGTCAAATATTCCATAGTAGAAAAGGCGATAGGCTCTCTACCATCTCTAAAAGTAAAATAGGGAGAATTATTTTGAAGATGCAACTGCAGAGCTTGTCTAGTAGAAAAACTTTTAGCTTGTATGATCCCTACTTCATCAATTTTCGTATGAACGTCAGGGTGGTAAAACCGTTCTTGAAGAAAGGCTAGCACGATTTTTTCTGCGAAGATACCTACTTCCTTAAGTTCTGCTCTCTTCGTGTAATAAAACTCCACCTCATCATCTGTTGAGGTCTCGGTGAGAGGAGTTGGATTGTTTTGATCAGATAAATATTTTTGAATTTCCTCGTTGTATTCCAAGTGGTAGAGATAGTGGGCGGTAAGGATTTTTACCGTCCTTTCGCTGAAATCATTAAAAGGAATTCTTTGGGTGTCGATACCATGGTTTCTTAAGAGATTGGCCATTTCAGAATGAGAGAAGTTTTCAATCTTTTTTAGGTGGGTATCAATAGCTTTAAATTTAGCTGCATTTTGATCATGCACACTAGATCTTGTAATGAAGTTTGAATAAATAGACCCGATGGTGAAAAGAGGGATTGCTGAAATGATTGGGATCAAAAGATATAACGCGGGATAAGCCAATAAAAAGGAATAGGCTGAAAAGACTACTAAACTAGATAAGGCCAAGGTGCTTATGATAGAGGCTGTATACCAGAGAGCTGACCTGCACCTAGCGTGAGAAATTTGACTTGCAGGTTCTGGAAAATCATTTTTTAAGACCTCTGTGAGATTAGAATTTTGAATTGCTGCAGTCATTATTAATTACCTATTAAAACGACAATAACATAACTATAATTGCATTTTATTGCAATTATAATAATAATAATTAATTATACTAAATTATTTGCTTTAGTTAACGCTTTAACAGCATCCTGCTTCATCTTTAGAAATATATTCATAAGGCCGTTTGCGCGGTTTAAAGAAAGGCTTGAATAGATCCCCATCTCTTCTAGAAATTGAGGAGGTTTTAGAAGGATTGTCTCAGGGGACTCTCCGCTATAGACAAAGATGAGCAAGAAAGCAAGGCCTGCTGATATGAGCGCATTAGAATCCGCTTCAAAAAACATCTTCCCATTTTGAAGGGAAGATTTTAGATACATGATGCTTTGGCAGCCAGAAACTAGGTTAGATGGGATCTTATCGGAAGGATCTAAGAGTTTTAGGTTCTTGCCTAAATCCATAATCTTGCCATAGATCTCTTCTTTGGATTTGCAATTGCTAAATTGCGACTTTAGTAAAGAAATTTTTTCTAGTAATGACATGCTACAATGATAGGTTTCTCGCCATTAAAAGCCAATGTCCTTGCCGATTCCGTTTCATGTTACCGTTTCCGTTCCCGAAATTCAAAAAAAGAATCGGAAAACGTAAACGCAAACGCAAACGGAAACGGGGTCGGGAATGGGAATAATATTTTTATCTATTGACATTAATCTACATATATATGCAATAATAACGGACATTTCCTACTCATTTTCAACCAAGTATCAATGGCGAAAGAAGAAACAATCAAGATAGACGGAACTGTACAAGAGCTCCTGCCGAACATGAATTTTAGCGTTAATCTGCAGAACGGAATGCAGGTGATCGCCCATTTATGCGGGAAAATGAGGATGAGGAATATACGCGTATATGTTGGAGATATAGTAACAGTTGAAATGTCCCCCTATGATTTGACAAAGGCTCGTATCATTTATCGTCACAAATAAGTCGCTCTCCCTGCAAAAAAGAGAGATCTTTGAAGTGAGATGTTGATTTTATTTGTTTACATGGATAAACTTGCAGCCTCTTGAATGAAGAGTATTTGTCAAGGAGCCTTGAACAGGCGCTAAAAGCGCTGGAAAAGAGCTGAAAAGCGCCCAGGTAGCACAGTGGTAGAGCACTTGCATGGTAAGCAAGAGGTCGTAGGTTCAATTCCTATCCTGGGCAAGACTGAAACAACTGTTACATAAAATAAATCGGAGCCTAATTGGAGGAAAAATAGCATGGCTAAGGAATCATTTCAAAGATCGAAACCCCACGTCAATATTGGTACAATCGGACACGTTGACCATGGAAAAACTACACTTACTGCAGCAATAACAAAAGTTCTAGCGAAAGACGGACTTGCTTCTTTCCGCGATTATGCGTCAATCGATAACTCGCCAGAAGAAAAAGCAAGAGGTATCACAATCAACTCTTCGCATGTGGAATATCAAACTAAAAACCGCCACTATGCGCACGTAGACTGCCCAGGTCACGCTGACTATGTCAAAAACATGATCACGGGTGCAGCTCAGATGGACGGAGCTATTCTAGTAGTAGCCGCAACTGACGGTCCAATGCCTCAAACTAAAGAACATATCCTATTAGCCCACCAAGTAGGTGTACCATCGATCGTAGTCTTCTTAAACAAGATGGACATGATCGGCAAAGGCGACGAAGAGCTCGTTGACCTCGTTGAAATGGAGCTTACTGAGCTATTAGAAGCTAAAGGATACAAAAATGTTCCGATCGTTCGTGGATCAGCGCTGAAAGCTCTCGAAGGAGATCCTGTATACGAAGACAGCATCCGCGAGCTCATGAAAACAGTAGATGAGAAAATCCCAACTCCAAAGAGAGAAGTTGATAAACCTTTCTTAATGCCTATCGAGGACGTCTTCTCTATTTCTGGTCGCGGTACAGTAGTAACTGGCCGTATCGAGCGTGGTATGGTGAAGATCAACGACAAACTGCAACTTATCGGATTAAGAGAGACTAGAGAGACGGTAGCGACCGGTCTTGAAATGTTCAATAAGCTCTTGGATGAAGCTCATGCAGGGGAGAACATTGGTATTCTCTTAAGAAGTATTGAGAAGAATGACGTAGAGAGAGGGATGGTCTTAGCTGCCCCCGGCTCTTGCACTCCACATAAAAAGTTCAAAGGAGCTGTTTACGTCTTAACCAAAGAAGAAGGTGGAAGACATAAGCCATTCTTCTCTGGATATAGACCTCAGTTCTTCATTAGAACAACTGACGTAACCGGAACTGTAACTCTCCCACAAGGAACTGAGATGGTTATGCCTGGTGATAACGTAGAAATTACAGCTGAGCTTCTTGCGCCTGTAGCGATGGAAGAAGGAATGCGTTTTGCTATCCGTGAAGGCGGCAGAACCATTGGCGCTGGAACGATTTCAAAAATTCTCGACTAGAGTTTTTGAGTAGGGCCGTGTTGAGAGAAAGCTTTTGACACGGTCTTTAATGGGTGACCAGGGTGTGTAGCTCAGCTGGTAGAGCAGCGATCTCCAAAGTCGCCGGTCGGGGGTTCAAATCCCTCCGCACTCGATTAATAACAAAAAGAAACAAATTATGACGGCAGTTTTGACATCACAAGTTAAAGAAAACAAGAAGAAGGTTCCCTATCTTCGCGAAGTGCAAAATGAGCTGTCCAAGGTTTCTTGGACTTCTAAAGAAGAGATCCTGCTTTGCACGAAGGTAATTATTGGTTCTATTTTTTGTTTCGGGTTAGGCATATATCTAATCGATTTGGCAGTACGCGGTATGATCAATTTGATTTTCTACATGGGGAAACTGATTGGAGGCTAAACTTAAGATGATGAAATGGTATGTGGTGCAGGTGATTTCCGGACAAGAACGGAAAGCAAAAAAAGCCATTGAAGACTACCGAGAATCAAAAGGCATGTCTGAATGGATTGAACAAGTGCTCATTCCGACAGAAAATGTTTCTGAAGTGAAAAAAGGACAGCAAAAGATTAGCGAAAAGAAGTTATGGCCAGGATATCTTCTTGTGAAAATGGATTTGAATGACGAATCTTGGTCCTATGTTAAAAATTGCTCCGGAGTCCTTGATTTTTTAGGAGGAGAAAAACCTACCTCTTTATCTGACAATGAAGTGAATGAGATTCTCCGAGAGCTAGAAGAGAAGAAAAAAGGTGTCGTCCAAAAACATAAGTTTGAAGTGGGCGACAAAGTTAAAATTACTGACGGCGTCTTTGTCAACTTTGTAGGAACAGTCACAGAAGTTTTCCATGAAAAAGGAAGGCTGAGTGTTCTAGTTTCCATCTTTGGCAGAGATACACGCGTTGATGATTTGGAATTTTGGCAAGTTGAACAATATACCGGGGAAACCGAAGACTAAGAACGAAAGTTCAAGCCTCTATAGAATATTCGCACTACCCGTTTCTTTAGAGTAAAGGATGATGAAAAATGGCAAAAAAGTTAGCGAAAACAATTAAATTGCAAATTCCTGCCGGAAAAGCAAACCCGGCGCCTCCTATCGGCCCTGCATTGGGTTCCGCTGGAGTGAATATTATGGCGTTTTGCAAGGAATTTAACGCCAAAACAGCGGATAGAGCAGGTGATGTATTGCCTGTTATTATCAGCGTTTATGTAGATAAAACATTTACTTTTGAAACTAAGCAACCTCCTGTTTCTCAAATGATTTTGAAAGCTCTTGGGATTGAATCTGGATCAGGGGTTCCTAACCGTGATAAAGTAGGAAAACTTACAATGGCCCAAGTGCAAGAGATCGCTAAAAAGAAGGAACCCGACCTACGTGTTGCTTCTAAAGAAGCTGCGATCAGACTTGTAATGGGCACAGCTCGTTCAATGGGCGTAGATGTGATCGAGGGAGGCTAATAGTATGACGCATAGATCTAAAAGAATGAAAGCCATCGATACGATGGTAGTTCCAGGAAAAATTTACAAGCTTGAAGAGGCCCTGGAAATATTGAAAAAATGCCCTCCATTAAAATTTGATCAATCCGTAGATGTATCGCTCAAGATCGGCGTAGATCCAAAAAAATCAGAGCAGATGGTCCGCGGCACAGTGTCTCTTCCCCATGGAACAGGCAAAAAAGAAGTGATCATTGTATTTGCTAAAGGTGAAAAGGCTAAAGAAGCCCTCGCTGCCGGTGCAGATTATGCAGGCGCAGACGAACTTTTAGAGAAGGTAAAAGAGGGTTGGACTGATTTTACTGCAGTAGTATCTACTCCTGAAATGATGAGAGAGGTTGGAAAATTAGGTAAGGTCTTAGGTCCCAAAGGCTTAATGCCAACGCCTAAAGCCGGCACTGTAACAAACGATGTTGCAAAAGCAATCCAGGAATTGAAAGCAGGTAAAATTGAATTCAAAATGGATAAGCTTGGCCTAATAAATAATGCCGTCGGAAAAATCTCTTTTGATGTAAAATCCTTGGAAGAAAATATTAAAACATTCTTTCAAGCGTTGGTGCGTTCAAGGCCAGCATCAGCAAAGGGCTCATTTGTGAGAAATTTTGTTCTCACAACAACGATGGGACCCGGTTTAAAAATTGATGCTAGTCCCTTAGCTTAACAAGATGTGTGACCTATGAGAAAAGAAAAACAGTTTCTATTAGACGAAATTCAAGAGAACATTGCAGGTGCAAAAGCGCTATTGATTGCTAAATACGGCAACATTGAACCTAACATGTCTTGGAAGTTTCGCACCCAGCTAGCAAATGCAGGCGCGAGCTTTCAAATTGTTAAAAAACGAGTTTTGCAAAAAGCAGCTGAAAAATGCGGCATTGCAATTTCAAGTGATGCTCTACAAGGAAATATTGGAGTCATTTATTCCGATAAAGATGCTTTAGAAGCAACTAAACTTGTATATAAATTTGCTGAAGAGAACGAGGTAGCAGCGATAGAAGTCCTTATTGGACATATCGATGGTAAGCTCTACTCTTCTAAAGATGTGAAAACTCTCTCTCAATTGCCAAGCATGCCAGAGATGAGAGCACAATTCTTGGGCCTATTTGAGGCTCCGATGAGTCAAACTCTATCTGTGATCCAAAGCCTCTTAACAAGCGTAATGTACTGCTTGGAAAATAAATCACAGAAAGAAGAAGTTAAATAAACTATTGTATTTTGAATGAGGTAAGAACCGTGAATAAACAGCATAATATTGAAGAAATTGTAGATATTCTAAGCCAGCTTTCTGTGCTTGATATGGCACAGCTAAAGACTGCTTTGGAAGAGAAATGGGGCGTAAAAGCAGCGGCTGCAGCAGTAGCAGTAGCAGCTCCAGCAGCAGCAGGCGGAGCAGCACCAGCGGCAGCAGCGTCTGAGTCAACAGATTTTAAAGTGACTTTAGAAGAAGTACCCAATGATAAGAAAATTGGCGTAATCAAAGTAGTGCGTGAAATTACTGGGCTCGGATTGAAAGAAGCAAAAGATCTCGTAGAAGCCGCACCTAAAGTCCTAAAAGAAACTTGCCCAAAAGCAGAAGCTGAAGATATCTCCAAAAAGGTCTCAGCAGCTGGCGGCAAAGTAACTTTGAAAGGTCTGTAAGATCTTAGAACTGATAATTAGTTAAGAGCAGAAAGCAAAAAGTATCTTTTAGCTTTCTGCTCTTCCTGTGCTTTTAAACAAATTAATTAGGAGACATGATGCAAAGAAAACCGCCTCAAAGGATGAGTTTCAAGCAGAAAGAGGAGATCATTGATCTTCCAAATCTTATAGAAATTCAAATCAAATCCTACACCCAGTTTTTACAACTGCATCTCCTTCCTCATGAAAGGGAAAACATTGGACTGCAAGAAGTGTTCAATGAAATATTTCCTATTAAATCTTATGACGAGAAAACAGTTTTAGAGTTTCTCTCCTACAATCTTGGACTACCAAAATATACTCCTGAAGAGTGCATCCGCAGAGGCATTACTTACAACGTAACTTTGAAAGTAAAATTCCGCCTCACTGATGAAACCGGTATCAAAGAAGAAGAAGTCTATATGGGCACTATCCCCATCATGACTATTGAAGGTACATTTATTATCAACGGTGCAGAGCGTGTGATCGTATCTCAGCTCCATCGTTCACCAGGTATCGCCTACGAACAAGAAAGACATACTAAAGGAAATATCCTCTACTCTTTCCGTATCATTCCTTATAGAGGAAGCTGGCTAGAGGCTTCTTTTGATATCAACGATATGATCTACGTCTATATCGACAGAAAGAAAAGAAGAAGAAAGGTCCTTGGTACCTCTTTTATCAGAACTTTGGGCTACTCTACAGACGCAGATATCATCGAAGAGTTTTTTGAAACCCAAAAAATTAAGATTAAAACCGAGAAAGATTTTGTTAAATTAGTCGGAAAGATTCTAGCTGAAGATGTAGTGGATGAAGCAACTGGCCTGATTTTTGGTAAAGCCGGTGAAAAGTTAACTACCGCGATGCTTAAAAGAATGTTGGATGAGAATGTCCAAGCGATCCGTATTGCTGAAAATGCCGATGAGACCCATCCGATTATCAAAATGCTTGCGAAAGATCCTACCGATTCCTATGAATCAGCTTTAAAAGATTTTTATCGTAAGATTCGTCCAGGCGAACCTGCAACTCTTTCCAATGCAAGATCAACAATCATGCGTCTTTTCTTCGATCCAAAACGCTATAATTTAGGAAAAGTTGGTAGATATAAGCTCAACCGTAAATTGAATTTAGGTATTGGCGATGAAGAACTTGCACAAGTCACTATTCGCAAAGAAGATATCGTTGCAGCAATCAAATACTTAATCCGTTTGAGATTGGGCGATGAGCATGCATCCATCGATGATATCGACCATTTAGGAAATAGACGTGTACGATCTGTTGGCGAGTTGATTCAAAACCAGTGCCGCATCGGTCTTGCCCGTATGGAAAAGATCATCAAAGAAAGAATGAATTTATTTGATTTTTCATCAGATACAATGACACCTGGTAAGATCGTTTCTGCAAAAGGGCTTGCTGGTGTTCTAAAAGACTTTTTTGGAAGATCACAACTTTCTCAATTCATGGATCAAACCAATCCTATTTCAGAACTGACCCACAAGCGCCGTCTATCTTGCTTGGGGCCAGGCGGTCTTAACCGTGAAAGAGCAGGCTTTGAAGTTAGGGACGTTCACTCGTCTCACTATGGCAGGATATGCCCGATCGAAACGCCTGAAGGTCCGAACATCGGTCTTATTACATCTCTTTCAACCTTTGCTAAGATCAACGAATTCGGATTTATCGAAACTCCCTATCGTATCGTTAGAGAGGGTGTAGTTACCGAAGAGATCGAATACATGACTGCTGACCAAGAAGAAGAGTATGTGATCGCGCAGGCATCTGCTCCATTAGATGAACACAATATGTTTGTGGATAATATCTGTTGGGGAAGACATAAAGGTGAGCCGCTTGAAGTGGACACTTCTACCGTGACCCACATGGACGTTTCATCGAAGCAGCTAGTCTCTATTGTAGCGGGATTAATCCCTTTCTTGGAGCATGATGACGCTAACCGCGCACTCATGGGCTCGAACATGCAAAGACAAGCAGTCCCTTTACTTAAACCTGAATCTCCCATTGTAGGAACAGGGCTTGAATTAAAAACTGCTAGAGATTCCGGAGCTGTAATTGTTGCTGAAGAAGATGGCACAGTTGAATTTGTTGATGGATTTAAAATCATTGTCGCTTCTAAAGATAACCCGCTCAATAAGAAGACCTACTTCTTAAAGAAGTTTATGAGATCAAACGCAGGAACCTGCATTAATCAAACGCCTCTTTGCCACGTTGGTGAAAAGCTAAGAGCGGGTGATATTATTGCAGACGGTCCAGCCACTCAAAACGGTGAGCTTGCTCTAGGAAAGAACGTCCTTGTAGCCTTTATGCCCTGGTGTGGATATAACTACGAGGATGCGATCATTATCTCTGAAAAGCTCATTAAGGAAGATACCTATACTTCGATCTACCTAGAAGAGTTTGAGCTAACTGCCCGTGATACAAAACTAGGAAAAGAAGAGATCACACGCGATATCCCCAACGTCTCCGAAGAGGCGCTGGCTAATCTTGGCGAAGACGGTATTATCCGTATCGGCGCCGATGTAAAACCAGGCGATATCTTGATTGGTAAGATCACTCCAAAATCGGAAACGGAGCTCTCTCCTGAAGAGAGACTTCTCCGCGCTATTTTCGGTGAAAAAGCAGCTGATGTAAAAGACGCATCCTTAACAGCACCTCCGGGTACTGAAGGGATCGTAATGGATGTGAAGGTCTTTTCTAGAAGAGACAGGCTTTCTAAAACAGATGATGAGCTTGTAGAAGAAGCAAGCCGCATCAAAGACATCCATGTCGATTATAAGCAAAAAGAATCAGAACTGCAGATGGAGCTCCATGAAAAACTAGGTGCTCTCCTTCTCAATGAAAACGCCCCTTCCGCCATCTTACACCGTAAGACAGGCGAGGTCATTATTCCTGAGGGAGAAGAGGTCACTCAAGATATGTTAGAGCTTCTGGAAAGCGAAAAAGCTGAAGATCTAATGATGGGAGAAAATGAACTCTACAATGAGCTCAAAAAGATCTTCCGTGATTATGAGCATAACCTTTTAGCTCTTCAAACTACCCATAAAGCAGAAATCGAATACATGCGTAAAGGGGACACAGAACTCGATCCTGGCGTAATTAGACAGGTAAAAGTGTATGTGGCTACAAAACGCAAACTCCAAGTCGGAGATAAAATGGCAGGACGCCACGGAAATAAAGGCGTTGTGTCAAAACTTGTTCCCGATGCCGATATGCCCTATTTGGAAAATGGCGATACCATTGAGATCATCTTGAACCCCCTTGGCGTACCTTCCCGTATGAACATGGGACAGTTATTAGAGACCCACTTAGGATACGTGGCCAGAAAAGCTGGTATCTATGTGAAGTCTCCTGTGTTCGAAGGTTTCCCTGAGTCCAAGATCTGGGAAATGATGAAGCAAGAGAACATTTCCGAAGATGGAAAGTTAAGGCTTTATGATGGAAGAACAGGGGAGCGTTTCGATAACCGTGTGGTAGTAGGCTATATCTATATGCTGAAGCTCAGCCACCTTGTTGCGGATAAGATCCACGCAAGATCGATTGGACCATACTCACTTGTGACCCAGCAGCCTCTTGGCGGTAAGGCACAAAGAGGTGGTCAGCGTTTTGGAGAGATGGAAGTTTGGGCATTAGAAGCTTATGGAGCCGCCCACCTTCTCCAAGAGATGCTTACTGTAAAATCCGATGACGTACAAGGAAGGACACGTATTTATGAGTCTATCGTCAAAGGTGAAAATATATTAAATGCTGGAACGCCTGAATCCTTCAACGTACTTGTGAAAGAGATGCAGGGCCTCTGTCTTGATGTTAGGACAGAAAGCGTAGAAGAGTAATAAAATTATTTACCTCGTAGGAGATCCATGCTTGATGAGGAATTGAAAGATTCTCAGTTTGATAAGATCACGATTAAGATCGCATCTGCAGATGTGATTAAAAATACGTGGTCACGCGGCGAAATTAAAAAGCCCGAGACTATTAACTACCGTACCTTTAAACCGGAAAAGGGTGGCCTTTTCTGCGAAAAGATCTTCGGCCCTACCCGTGATTGGGAGTGCGCTTGCGGTAAATACAAGAAGATCAAACATAAAGGAATAGTCTGCGATCGTTGCGGTGTTGAAGTAACCCTTTCTAAAGTTCGTAGAGAAAGAATGGCTCACATTGACCTCGCTGTTCCTGTGGTCCACATCTGGTTTTTCAAAACTATGCCTTCCCGTATTGGCAATATTTTGGGACTTTCTACTTCCGAACTGGAGCGCGTTATCTATTACGAAGAATACGTCGTTACTGACCCGGGCCGTACAGAACTCGAAAGAAAGCAGCTATTGAATGATAACGAATTCCGCGAAGCACAAGAGAAATGGGGCACTGACGCATTCGTAGCTAAAATGGGCGGTGAAGCGATTGCTTCTCTATTACAAAGCGAAGATCTTTCTGCATTAGTGATCGACCTAAAAGAAAAACTACGCAAGACCAAGTCTATGCAAGCTCGTATGAAGCTTGCTAAACGATTAAAGATCATCGAAGGCTTTGCTTCGTCTCCGAACAAAGCTGATTGGATGGTCCTTGGCAGCGTCCCCGTCATTCCACCGGACCTACGTCCTTTGGTACCTCTAGATGGCGGCCGTTTTGCTACTTCCGATCTAAATGACCTCTACCGAAGAGTAATCAATAGGAACAACCGCTTAAAGTCTATTCTCAAACTCAAAACTCCTGATGTGATCATCCGCAATGAAAAAAGGATGCTCCAAGAAGCGGTGGATGCTCTCTTTGATAACGGCCGCCATGGCCATCCTGTCATGGGAGCCGGCAATAGACCTTTAAAAGCGCTCTCTGAGATGCTCAAAGGAAAACAAGGTAGATTCCGTCAAAACTTACTTGGAAAACGTGTTGACTATTCAGGTAGATCGGTCATCGTGGTTGGACCTGAGTTAAGGTTTAACCAGTGCGGTCTGCCAAAACAGATGGCGCTCGAACTTTTTGAGCCTTTCATTGTAAAGAGGCTAAAAGATCTAGGCTATGTCTACACGATCCGAAGCGCGAAGAAGATGATCCAAAAACAGGCCCCTGAAGTATGGGACGTGCTGGATGAGATCATTAAAGGCCATCCGGTGCTTTTAAACCGTGCGCCGACTCTTCACAGATTGGGGATTCAGGCATTTGAACCTGTACTGATCGAAGGTAAAGCGATCCGTATCCATCCTCTGGTAACACCTGCGTTCAACGCGGACTTTGACGGTGACCAGATGGCGGTTCACGTTCCTCTATCTATTGAAGCGCAGCTAGAGGCAAAACTGCTGATGATGGCGCCTGACAATATCTTCTTGCCATCTTCGGGTAAGCCAGTCGCGGTACCAACTCAGGATATGATCCTTGGCCTCTACTATCTAATGCATGATCCTATTGTGACTGCAGAAGAGAAGAAGAGAAAGACCAAGATCTTCAGCAGCCAAGAAGAGGTTCTCGTTGCCCTTAGCGCAAGCGGAAGCTACAACTGGTTTGAGCCTGAAAAAACCAAAGAACATCGAAGAGATGATCTTGGAAGAGGGATGTTTATCCACGAAAAGATCAAGGTCAAACTTGAGCGTGGAATCATCGAGACCACTCCGGGCAGAGTTATTTTCAATACAATCGTGCCAAAGGAGCTGGGATTCCAAAACTACGCTCTCCGTAAAAAGAGGCTCTCTGAGCTGGTATTGGAGTGCAATAAGAAAGTAGGGCTGGAAGCAACTGTCCAATTCCTAGATAATATGAAAGCTCTTGGATTTGCTCATGCGACCAAGGCTGCGATGTCTATGGGTATTACCGACGTTTGCATCCCTCCCAATAAGAAAAAGATTATTGATGAAGCGCATAAACGTGCTCTTAAAGTGAAAAAACAGTACGAAGACGGTATCATCACTGATGGTGAGAGAAAATCAAAGATCATCAGTATTTGGACGGAAACAACTGATTATCTCTCTGATGAGCTGTTCAAACTCTTAGTTGAAGTCAAAGATGGCGAGCTCAATCCTCTCTATCTCATGATGGACTCTGGAGCGCGCGGTAACAGATCTCAGGTAAAACAGCTGGGAGCTCTCCGCGGATTGATGGCGAAACCATCCGGCGAGATTATCGAATCTCCAATTACCGCATCCTTCCGTGAAGGTTTGACCGTATTGGAATACTTTATCTCTACGCACGGTGCTCGTAAGGGTCTTGCGGATACTGCCTTGAAAACAGCAGACTCCGGATATCTCACACGCCGTCTCGTTGACGTATCTCAAGACGTGATCATTACTGAAGAAGATTGCGGAACGCTTAATGGGATTGAAGTTGGCGCGATCAAGCAAGGTCAAGAAGAGCTTCTTCCATTAAAAGATCGTATCTTCGGAAGAACTGTTTGCGACTCTATTTATCAGCCAGGCGATAGTACGAAGAAGCTTGCTAAATCAGGCGATGTACTTGGCGCTCTTTCAGCAGAAGCCATCGACGACGCCGGTATTGAGAGCGTACGTATCCGTTCTGTGCTTACTTGCGAAAGCAGAAGGGGAGTATGTTCAAAATGCTACGGCCTAAACCTGGCAACAGGCAGCCTAGTTGGCATGGGCGAAGCTGTCGGTACAATCGCAGCTCAGTCTATCGGTGAACCAGGTACACAGTTGACCATGAGAACATTCCACTCGGGTGGTATTGCATCTGCAATCCTCACTCCAGAGTTGGAGTCTGACTTTGAAGGTGTCCTTGTTTATATAGACCTACGCGTTGTACAAGATGAAGATGGCAACTTCCTCGTCTTGAACAAGAATGGATCTCTCCATGTCGTACGCGATGAGAACAGAGCTTTAGAAGACTATAAGAGACTCTTAGGAACTAAATCGATCGAGCCTCTTCAATCTTTCCATTTGGAAGTAGGAGCAAAAATCCTTATCGCCGATGGAGCTAAAGTCAAAAAAGGCGTGAAGATTGCAGAGCTTGAGCAGCACAGCAGCCCGATCATTTGCGAACGCCCAGGTTATGTCAAATATGAAGACCTTGTCGAAGGTATCTCTACACAAAAAGAGGTAAACAAACAGACAGGTCAAACGGAACTTATTGTAAAACAGCATAGGGGAGAACTCCATCCTCAAATCACAATCTATACCGATTCAGAGTATACTGAACTGGTAGGTACGTATGCGATTCCTTCTAGCGCTGTAATTGCAGTTCGTGAAGGACAATTTGTAAAAGCGGGCGTGGTACTAGCTAAGTTGCCAAGAGGCGCGATCAAAACTCGTGACATCACTGGTGGTCTACCTAGAGTTGCCGAGCTTTTTGAAGCTAGAAAACCAAAAGATGCGTCTGAGATCGCTAAATTGGATGGTATTGTTGACTTCAAGGGCGTTCAAAAGAACCGCCGTATTCTTGTGGTCCGCGATGAAGCATCCGGTATGGAAGAAGAGCATCTTATTCCTCTCACTAAACACATGCTTGTCCAAAAAGGCGACTCGGTTGTCAAAGGACAGCAGCTTACAGACGGTCTCGTCGTACCTCAAGAAATCTTGGATGTCTGCGGCGTAAGAGAACTGCAAAAGTACCTTGTCAATCAGGTACAAGAGGTCTATCGTCTGCAGGGTGTGGATATCAACGATAAGCACATTGAGATCATCATCCGCCAAATGCTACAGAAAGTAAAAGTCACCGATCCGGGCGACACTACCTTCCTCTACGGCGAAGATGTAGATAAGAAACGCTTCCATGAAATGAACCGAAAGACAATCGCGGAAGGCGGTAAACCCGCTCAAGCGGCCCCTGTCCTACTCGGTATCACCAAGGCATCTCTTGGAACCGAATCATTCGTGTCAGCAGCCTCTTTCCAAGAAACTACCCGCGTCCTTACTGACGCTGCTAGTGAAGGAAAGACTGACTACCTCCTTGATTTCAAAGCCAACCTCATTATGGGCCATATGATCCCAGGCGGAACCGGCTATGAATATCATAAGAAGGTAAAAACTCATGTTGACCGCGAAATGGAAGAAGAACTTATCTTCGATTTCTCAAACGAAGTAGCACACGTCTAAAAAGGCAAAAGCATAGTAGAAGCGATGTAAATCGCTTCTACTATCTATTCGCAGTAATACAATTACTTGCCTATTACTTCTGAATTATAACTTTGATTGGATAAGCTTTTCTAGCTTAACGATGTCTTCGCTGAATTTACGGATGCCTTCTGCAAGCTTGTCAGTGGCCATCGCATCTTCATTTAGAAGAAAGCGAAAGGTCTTTTCATCCATATGCATTTTTTGAAGAGTTGGATCGGTTTTATTGGGGTCAAGTTTTCGGGTAACAGGTTCAGTTGAGTCTTTTAATTCCTCTAGAAGGGAAGGAGCAATGGTTAAGAGATCGCATCCTGCTAGCTCTAAGATCTCCCCTTTATTTCTAAAAGATGCTCCCATGATTACGGTCTTATAGCCAAACTTTTTAAAGTAGTTGTAGATCCTTGTGACAGATTTCACACCGGGATCTTCTGCTGGTGGATAGCCTTCAGGTTTAACGTTTTTCTTATACCAGTCCAGAATACGGCCTACAAAGGGAGAGATCAAGGTGGCCCCTGCCTCTGCGCAAGCAATTGCTTGAGGAAGAGAAAAGAGAAGTGTCATATTGCAATGGATACCCTCTTTCTCTAGCTGTTTAGCAGCGACTGTGCCTTCCCAGGTTGAGGCAAGCTTAATGAGAATTCTCTTTCTGTCGATCCCGGCCTTTTCATAGAGAGAGATCAGATGTCTTGCTTTTTCAATGCTCCCTTCAACATCAAAAGAAAGTCTTGCATCTACTTCAGTGGAGACCCTACCGGGGACAATTTTTAAAATCTCAAGTCCAAAATTAATAAAGATTTTTTCTAAAGAGAGATCTGTTTGTTCTTTTAGGTTTTTGCCTTTGCTTTTGCCATAGCGAATGCCTTCTTCTACTAAAGGGGCATATTGCGGCTGGCCCGTAGCTGCTAAAATCAGAGATGGGTTAGTTGTGGCGTCTGTCGGTTTATATGCCTTAATAGCATCAAATTCCCCGGTATCCGAAACTACCGTGGTCATCTTTTTTAGCTGCTCTAATTGGTTCATAGAAAGGTCCTCTTGAAAGCCTTAAGTGTAGAAAAGGGCACCATTAAGGGCAATAGGCTTGCAAGTTAGAGATTTTTAGTTCAAAATATTTCTTTATGTCTGCCGTATCCAAAAATTACTACTATTTTTCGAAGCCCTCCGAATACAAAACGGAAGAAAATAAAAACAAGGCTTGTCCGATCTGCTTAGGCTCCATTCATGCCCTCCCAAAATTACCAAAAGTAGATAAAGACATTCCAATGAGAGCACGATTTAAAAAACGTCATATTGTAAGCATAAAAAAGAAAGCTCCTGATAGTAAAATAGTTGCCCATACAAATGGGGGAGAAAAGCATCCTATCCATTTCATTTGTCTCGAACTTCATTTAGAAAGAACAAAACTTTGTCCTGTTTGTAAATTGATGTGCGATGATTCACAAATCACTCCTTGGAACAAAAAAGCGGGGCGCATCATAAAAGGCATACCTCAAGGTAGAGCTAGCGGGCCCTTAATGGGAGCTGCAAGAGGATTGATTTCAGCAGGGATAGGAAGCTTCTTAGGTATTTTTCCCTCTTTTATCATTAACACAGCCCATAGGATTCAGCCTTTGTCCTCTGAACTTCTTAAATTAGCTCTAGTAGTTGTATTAGTGTACCGTACCTATGTTTTCATACAAAAAGCCCGATACATAGGCTTCAACGATAGAACAGCACCCGAATTATCAGTCATAGCAGGACTTACAGCTGCTTTTTTCAGTTTAGACTACAATCTTGGAATAGCTCTAGGAATAATACCTATGACAATCTCTACTCTTCTAAACTCAAATTACCAAAGGTATGAAAGCTATTTTACTGCCTTAGGAGTTCTTTCCACCACAATGCTGATAAGCTACCTTTGGAAGGTAAACAAACCTACTGTTTCGCTTTCTTGAAATGAGGTATTCTTTTTTCTTATGGTTGTTCAACCCTATTATTCTTTGAGACCTCTTCAATATCATTCTAGAGAAATAAGAGAGATCAAATGTGCGATCTGTCTAGAAAGAATTGGCGATTTTCGTGAAGGATTTTTTACTAAAGGGCATATCGTTGCTCATTTAAATAGAGGTGTGGAACATCCCCAACATTTGGGATGTATCGAAAATTGGCCAGAGAAGTGCCCTGTCTGTAGAATCCCTACAGATCTTAATCCGGTTCTGTCTTTATATAAGAGAGTAATGATTATGCTGAACAAGCTTCCTGTAGAACCATTAAGAGGAGTCTCTCGTGGCATCATGGCTATTAGCGTAGGGTGTCTCTTAGGAGTTATACCCCGTGCTATTTACCATTTAGCATTAAACACTATACCTCTTCCCAAATTCCTTCTTAGAATCATTCTACCAGTAACTATTGTCTACGCAGGAAAACCCTTAATAAGAAGCATAAAACTTTCTATGGAAAGAGGTGTAATGGGAAACATCGGAATTGCCCCGCAAGTGGCAGCATTTGGCAGTGTGGTCGGGGCCATTTTAAATTTGGATTATCAGATTGGATTATATGCGGGTGCAGCAGCTGTTGGCTCGTGTACCATTGGAACCGCTCGGGCTGAAAGAGGTGAAAGACTTTTTACCACTTTCACTGCTCTAGCTGCTATGCAATGCATAGAAAAACTATCTTTAAGATTTATTCTTCAAGCTTCTTAAAGTGAGTTTTAAAATCTTGAGGCTCTAGAATTTCTTCATAACCCTCTAAAGAGATCTTCACTTTTTTGCCGTCTTTGAGAGCATTCACAATCAAGTCGATGATCCTACCACTAAGAAGAAGCTTCTGCTCTCCCTTTAAAAGAGGAACAAGCT
>Ga0206942_1046_pt1 | contig 36724 bp, 21 predicted proteins | sample Alteio_BWOrgHeat_6_FD_153253 | JGI IMG/M metagenome (GOLD analysis project Ga0206942, IMG submission 153253) | Enriched cells from forest soil in Barre Woods Harvard Forest LTER site, Petersham, Massachusetts, United States -... | ecosystem: Environmental > Terrestrial > Soil > Temperate forest > O... | reverse complement strand
TGTTTGAGGCCTTTTTTATTGGTAGATCAAGGCATCGCGTCACCCGGAGCCGGCAACCAGTTAATTTCCTTTTACTACGAAGACAAAGTCGCTTCCGATCTGGTCGGAGCCGAACTTTCCGAATTGGGGAGCGTTCTTGAGGGTTTCAACGTAGGTCATCACTTCGCTAAGTGTTAAGATTCCGTCTCCGCCCATTCCTTTGTCAAGGGCGTCAATAAACTTGCTTGCGAATGGTGAGTGACGGCCAACGATTCCGTCTGATACGTATTCCTTTCCACCGCTGGTTAAGTACTTGCGTGTTTTGAATTTGAGTTTACGAGTAATGATTTCGGACTGTGAGGGTGCGCGGTAAGAGTCGTCGTCCATAGCTCTGCTTCCTACGTTTTCGTCAAACGTACCTCCGAAGCAGACGTCCATGACAAGGAGGATATGCTGACAGGGGTTGTTGTTTATTGTCGATCTGAGTACACTGTGTCGTAAGTACGAATTCCGTCCCGGATCGTCGGGCAACGACTCGCGGGACACCACAAAACCTTCCTTGAAGGTATCGTCATAAAAGCCGTGACCTGCAAAAAATACAAACAGCTGGTCGAGATCGGAATACTTCTTCTCTGCATATTCCCGCAGCTTGTCCAGTATCAGCGATTGGGTTGGATTCTCCACTACCTCTGTGGTGAAGCCGTAGGTTTTCTGAAGATCGCCGGCAATAGTCCTGCCGTCGTATATAGGATTCACCAGGGCTTTCCAGTTGTCATATTTGTCGGTGGCAAAGATCAGGGCATAGTCTTTACGGGTCAACTTGGCTGCGTCGGCGAGGGCAGTGGCACCAACATGAACATCCCTAAAAGACTTAGATTTAAATCCATCTCTATTCACCACCTCGATCATCACTTCATTGACGCCGTCAGTCAGGGTGATATTTTTGCTGACTTTCAAGCTCAACTTCCTTTCATCTGTAATCGGAAGATTTGTTGATGCCTTCTCGGAGCCAGTCGATTTATCAATGACTACAAGTCTTGCACTCTGCAATGAAGTCTTTGATTGGACGGTCAGTTCGATGGCGATGCTTCCTTCCTTGAGAAACACTGTTTCGTTGACAGGAGCCTGCCACTCGATCTTCGGTAGCGTTGTAGCGTATGAGCTTTTTGAATCGCTGAAGTCCAAGGACAATGTGTTTGACTTCGCGTTAAACGATTGTCCGCTGCAGAGCATGCAAACCGACATCGATAATATCAAAAGGGTGGTCTTCATCTTCTTAGTTAGCTGGGGGTCCAGTTGGAGTTGGATAAGGAGTTGCTTCGGTTGTCTTTGATTTTTCGGTTGCCAAATATCCGACGCCTCCAAGGATGACCAAAACGCCTGCAGCTTTCACAAGCAACGGAATCTTGGGTTTGATCATAAACGGCGCGGAGTAAACAATGTCGTTTCGATCTCTCACATTTGTAAACTTCAACTTATAGTCTTTTCCCTTTTTAACACTCCCGGGGATAAACCAATCGAACTTGCCCACGTTGGGCACATTATTTTCTCCCCAAATCCTCTCCCCCGCTTCATTGAACAACTCAATATTTACTTGTCCACTTAAATTTCCGGAGGTCCAGTTGAGCGGATAATTCTTTCCATGTTTAAAGATGCGGCCTGTTTCAATTTCCTGGATCTTCACAAAGGGAACATATACGCGGCCCCGTAGTTCAAAAGAGATGTCGCCTTTGAATGAGCCAAGCTCTTTGGTGATATCCCACACTATCTTCTTATCAAATCCCGAAGTTACTTCCGGGCCAAAGTCGCCGATAACTCTTGTAAGCGCCGTGGTAAAATTATCTTGCGAGGTATACAACTGCACCATAAACTGGCGCGCACTGTTTGCACCGTCGTCGAGGTTATAGTGAACCACAATGTTCCTTCCCACAACTTCTATGAAGTCAATGTCAACGGCTTGTGAGAAAGATTTCTGCACACTGCCCGCCAGCAGCGCAACGATTCCGAAAATTGTGATCGTATAATTTCTCATGGCTTAACTATTTTTCCTGTGAATACTGCTGAAGATTGTATGCCGCCTACGCTGATTTTATACAGATAAATTCCCGGCGCGAGCGTTTTGTTCGCCAAATTGATTTTCAAGTGATGAATTCCAGGTTCCATGTTTGAAGTTTCCACATCAATGAGTTCACCCTGTCCATTATAAATTTGAAGGCCTATGCTGTAGCTATTCTCTGAGTCAGGCAAACTGATAGTGACTGTTCCTTGGGATTCAATTCCCAGTGGATTGGGGTATATCGGACTGGCTGCAATGGCAGGGCATGCCACTTTGCTTTCAATATCACTTCCATAGAAAATAGAAAACCGACTATGCTCACTTAATGTAAATTTATATTCGCTCGCGCCGGTCATGTCGACGACATTTAGGCGCTCCTCATCGAGGAGAAATAATTGTTTTCTGGGATCTATATTCAAATTCTGACTCCAGGAGAGCTGAGCAAGCTCACCGTATTTTCCCTGAGCCGTAAACTGCCATTGCCAGTTTTCTTGAGTAGCTACCATGTCGCAACTAAAAGACATATTAAGGAAGTCTTTCTCTGTAAAATCTACCTCAGGGCTCCCCATAAATCGTGGTGGATTGTAGTTGTCGTATAGGTCGGGGCCAGTTTTTGCGAGCGGGTGCATGCCAAATCCGCCAAGCTGGTTGGTAAGATTACCTTGGTTAATGTTAAGAAAAACCTTCCATACGTCCTTCGACAGATCGGAGCCAATTACGTCCATTCTTCCCCCCGAGGGAGCCTGGCCAAGGAACGGAATCTGAATGTTAATGTCAGAAGAGCTGAGGTTTTTTACGAATCCGCCTTCAAAGGGATTTAATAACACGCCTCCAGTAGCTGTTTTATAGCCGGTGTTATCAAAGATGCTCAGTGCACTGAACGATGCACTTGGATTAGATTTCTGGTTAAACGCAATGACATCGTCCCACGAAATGGGTAGCGGATATGGGTTTCCAATTTGGTTCCAATTCGGTTTAAGCGTCATTGTGAACAGGTTGCTGTTGTTATACTTTGGTGCCGGCACGTTGGTAAGTTGTGGTGTGATTGAGGTGCTGGTGATCACCCAATAGCCTTTGCCGGGATCGACGGTCTGAAATGTATTGGCTGAGCCGTATTGATCGTAACCTCCTTGTCCGTTTTTTGAAACCGGATCCCACCACCACATTGCTGCCTTTGAGTCGTCATTCCATGGTACGCCGCTATAGACAGTGGTAACTTTGTTGTCGGTAGTCAGTAAGTAAGGGAAGGCTACAATCCGGTAGTCGCCTGGTCTGGAGCCAGAAGGTAAACTTGGCAATGAAATCGACGGGGAGACAAGCTGTACCAAACTATTTACAGTTGGTTTTGCAGTCTGGTTTCCGTTTTCGTCCACAGCCCAGAAGTAATATTCGATCCCTAACGAATCATACCATGTAGTTTGAATTTGAACAGAGTAATTATTGGCTCCACCGGATGGACTAACAGGCGCACTTCTAAAGCTCTTGTGTGAGATACCACGATAATAGATCATGGCATCTGCCACGCTCACATTGTCGGTGATGGTGACATTGAAGATAGGCGTGTTCCCGCCTGAGATGGTGGTTGGGTTACTAAGTACGCCAATTGTTGGAGGCTCCACATCGAGAGTCACACTCCCCTGAAGCGGAGTCGCAGGGTTATAGTTAATGGAAGAACCGCTTCCACTAAACGAATAGATATTATAGTAATATACTGTGCTTGTAGGCAGGCCTCCGTCAAAAAATGAGAGCGCTGGGCCGACGTCAACGACGTTGGCATTACCAATGGTCGTGCCTGTTGCATAAGAGACACCATTTTGCGGTTGCCCGGTTGGTTGGGTACCTGGGGCGCGAAGAACAATGTAGCCGTTCGGATTATCAAGGGCAGCTGTAAATGAAACATTCACCGAAGTGCCAGTCTGATTTGAAAATACCAAATTGGTAGGTTGAGTAAGTGGCACATTCGAAAGGGTGATCTGACTTGCCGGGTTAGTGGCTGCAGCCATCGTGTTATAGTTCTCTGTTCCCGATGTGCCGTCGAAATCAAAAACCTGAAAATAATATGTTGTGCCTGCCGAAAGACCAGTAACCGTGATAGGAGGTAAACCCAGGTTTACGACATAGCCATTTCCGATTTGACTTCCAGAAGAATAGGTTGTGCTGGCTGTATACGTTGTGCGGTTTAAAGGCACCGCGTTCAATAGCGAGCCCCGGCTTATAACCAAGAGGTGCGATGTTCCGCTGCCAGGCGTAAAGTTGAGCGTAATGGCGCTCGTTGACACTGCCGAAAAAGAAAGGGCAGATGACTGGGTAGATGCCGATGATGCGAGCGTTGTTAGTGTAACGAATACAGAATTGGCAGACAGACCTGTAGCGTTGCTTGCTCTAAGTCGGAAGAAATAAGTTGTCGCCGCACTCAGTCCGCTCACAGTGTAAGAAGCGCTATTTCCCAACGATACATTAGAAAAAATCACGGAAGAGAAAAGGCTGTCGGCAGCGACGTCCAGAAAATAGGCAGTTGCTCCGTTGGACTTTGTCCAGGATGCGGCAAAACCGCCCTGCGTTACATTTGCATCGGCCAATCCGGTGGGAGCCGAAGGCAAAGTAAGGACGGACACCGGGTTAGAATTGGTAGAGGTGCCCGACGCATCCTGCGCTCTGACTCTGTATTGATAGGTGACTCCGGAATTCAAACCTGCAACGTTGTATGAGAGCCCAGCCCCAACAGCAAGATTACTATAGCCGGCAACGAGACTATTGAAGTTGTCGGTGGACACATCAAGGAGATAATTGGTGACCCCCAGTGTCGCTGACCAATTAGCTGTGAAGAAGGAGGAACCGATAGCGGTGGCTGCGTCTGCTACTGGGGCCGGTGGAACCATTACGACAGATCCTTGCAATGGGTTAGTGAGAAGATAATTGATGGCGCCGCCACTGCCGTTATAGGAGAACACACTATAATAATATGTTGTGCCGGCTGTCAAGGTTGTCTCGTTAAAATTCGTAGCCGAACCGGAGTAAGCGACCGTGGCTGTGCCGAGGGACGCATCAGCGGTGTAGGTGGTACCGTTGGAAGGCGGTGTTGACAGGCTCGAGTTAATCGATCTTAACACAAGGTACCCGGCCGGACTACCCGAAGCCGCCGTAAATGACGCACTAAGCCCAGTGGTAATGACATTTGCGAAAGTCATGTTAGTGGGCTGGGAGATTGATGTGGTGGCCAGTGTTGATTGGCTGGCGGGATTACCAGGGACCGTTGAGGTCAAATAATTTTGAGTGCCACCTGACCCACTGTAATCAAACACCTGAAAATAATAAGTAGTTGCAAGCACCAGGTTGTTAACCGTAACGGAAGTCGATGAACCGTTGCTGACAACAAATCCATTTCCAATTGGATCACCAGAGCCATAGTTGGCGTTCGCGCTGTAAGAAATCTGATTAATCGGCAATGCAGTTATTAACGGAGACCCCGCACTGGCCACCACCAGATGTGAAGCACCTCCGCTGCCCGGGGAGAATCCGACTGTCAGAGAGTTGCTTGATACATTGGAGAAAACGACACCGAAAGATTGTGGTGAAACCGGAGGCGACAGCGTTTGTATAGATGTCGGCACAGACTCTGCAGACGTACCTGAGGAGTTACTTGCGCTGACGCGGTAATAATAAGTTGATGCGGGAGTCAGGCTACTTACCAGGAACGACGACGAGTTGCCGGCGGGTGTATTCTGCATAATAAAACTAGTGAAGGCTGCGTCGTTTGCTACATCGAGAAAATAAGCCGTTGCCCCTGTCACCTTGTTCCAGTTGGCGTTGAATGAGGTGGGTGTTACGGCTGTTGCTGGCGACGTGGCTGGCGCAGCTGGTAGTGTAAGAACTGTAGTGGAATTCGAATTTCCGGAAGTCCACGAAGCGTTGAAGGCCCTTACGCGAAATTGGTAGTTAATGCCCGAGGCTAAACCCGTTACACTGTATGACACAGCAGTACTCACGTTCAGGTTATTATATCCTGTGGCATACGTAACAAAATTATCCGACGAGACATCCAGGTAACTGCTTGCACCGGCATCCCTTGTCCACCCGGCAAGAAAACCTGTTGCATTTATATTGCTAAGTGCAACTGCGCTCGTAACAGGGTTTGACGGGACAGTGAGCATGTTGTCCTGTAGTGGAGCGGTAAAGAGAAAATTCGTAGTAACACCGTTGCCATTGAACGCAAATACCTTATAATAATAAGCAGTGTTTGAAGTTAGTCCGGCGTCAAAAAAAGATAATGGTGATCCCACGTCGGCAACCGTGGCGTTACCAAGTGATGCTCCCGTGGAATATGTAACGCCGTTGGAAGGATTGGTACTGGGGGCAGATCCGCTCGCTCTCAATACCAGGTAGCCAGTTGGGCTGCCAGCTGCCGCATTAAATGACACCGCAATAGAGGTTGTACTTACATTTGAAAATGCTATGCCCGAGGGCTGTGCCGTTGGTGTTGGAGCCAGGGTTATTTGACTTGCGGCGGGCACAGCGGTGTTGTTGTAATTTGCGGTAACACCTGAACCATTGAAATCAAAAATCTGAAAATAGTAAGTTGATTGCGCGGACAAGTTGGTGATGTTAATAGGCGATGCCCCGGTGCTAATTACAAAACCGTTGCCGAGGGCGTCGCCCGAACCGAAGGCAAGATTTGGATTATAGCCCGTGGCGTTCGCAGGCTGGCCAGTCACCGGAGAGCCCACACTCGCTACAACCAGGTGAGACGCCCCGCTGCCGCCATTGAAATTTAAAGTCATCGACGCGCTGGCTATGTTTGTGAACGACAAAGCCGAAGTCGGGGTAGTCACGGCCGCCGCAAGAGTTGTGACCGATATGACATTTGAGTATGCAGAATTGCCCGTGGCGTTGCTAGCGCGCAACCGATAATAGTAGGCAGTTGCAGGGATGAGCGCGCTTACAAGGTAGGTGCTTACATCACCAGTAGGAATGTTCAGGGAGATGGCGGGGCTAAAACCAGCGTTGGCCGCAATGTCCAGAAGGTAGCCAGTTGCTCCGATAACTTTATTCCAGCTGGCATTAAACTGAGCGGGGAGGATTGACGTGGCAGCTGTGGCAAGAGGCGCCGCGGGGAGTGTGAGAGCTGCTGAAGTATTTGAGTTGCCGGAAGTGCCACTCGTATTATTAGCGCGTACACGATATTGATAAGATGTGCCAGAAGACAACCCAGTTACCGCCAGCGTTGAGACGGCTCCCACATTGGTGTTATTGTAGCCGCTAACGAAGGTTGCAAAATTATCAGTGGACACATCAAGGAAATACGACACGCCAGCCCCTGATGAATTCCAGTTAGCAGTAAAGCCTGTGGCAGTGATGGCTGTCGCAGCGATGGTGGACGGGTTAGAAGGGACGGTCAGTGCGGTGGTGGTACCAGAAGAAGGTGACGCACCGCCAGCATTGGAGGAGCGCACCCTATAGTAATATGTACCTGAATTTAGGCCCGAGACAATTTGCGAAGTAGTTGTTGATCCAAGGCTAAGGTTATTATAGCCTGGCACCATGCTGGTAAATCCAGCATCAGAAGCCACGTCGAGAAAATAATTGGTGGCGTTTGCGACGAGGCTCCAATTGGCAGTGAAGCCGGTTTGGCCAAAGGCGGTTGCAGCATTAGCCGTTGGCGTTGCGGGTATGGTAAGTGTAATAATAGCATTGGAATTTCCAGAGACGGTTGTGCCATCGGTAGAGCGCACACGCCAATAATAGGTAGTGCCAGGGGTCAAGCCTGTGACCGCGTACGTTAAAACTTTTCCAACTGCAAGATTATTGAAGGACCCAACGAAAGTTGTGAAGTTATCCGTGGATACGTCAAGAAAATATTTGCCATTTGGATACGCGCCCAAGCCAACATCAGACCAACTTGCATTGAAACTGGTTTGCTGCAAATTTGTTGCCGTTGGTGCTGTTGGAATCACGATAAAATTGCTGTTGCTTTTGATTGCAACTCCATTATAGGTCAAAGACACTTGGCCTGTGGTTGCTCCATTAGGTACTGTGGCAGTTATCGCGGTTGAGGTCACACCAGTGATGGTGGCTGGAATTCCATTAATTGCGGCACTGACAAACGTGTCAAAATTTTGGCCACTAATTGTGATCGAACTTTGTGGCGCGCCGCTTGGGGTAAAACTTGAGATACTCGGAGAGTAAACAAATAGAATTTGTAGGGAACTAGTATACTGATTAATGATAAAAAGATAATTGCCAGTAAGGAAAAGACCATTTGGGGAGGCTAAGTCGACTCCAATTCCAATTCCGCCGGATGTGGTTAGGCTCGAATACACGGAAGGACTTGATAGATTGCTAATATCAATTGCCTCAACGCCAAACGAATTGCTTATATAGGCAAAGTTCCCCTGTGCATAAACGCCCGCTCCTATACTGCTATAATCGCCCTGGGTAGACAGACCCCCTTTATGAGTCGGGGCGGCAGGATTGGTGACATCTACAATTTCAAAAGCAAAAAAACCACCAACGTAAGCGTAATTTTCCGACACAAAAATAGTATTCGCATTTTTGAGAAATGGAGCAGGCCCACCACCATCCGAAATACTTCCTTTGTGAAGTGGCGAAGACGGACTTGTAACGTCGACGATTTCAAGCGTGCCATTGTTGTTACCACTTGTTACGTAGGCGTAGTTACCGGAAACATACACCGAATTGGGTGCGTTAAGCAGCGCTGAACCGCCATTGAGGAGGCTTCCCTTATGCGCAGGTGCTGCAGGATTGGTTACATCTATTATTTCCAGGGCATTGCTGCCTGCACTGGCCACGTAGGCGTAGTTCCCGGCAACATAGACAGAAACCGGATTGTTAAGGAATGGCGCCAGCCCGCCACCATCGGATATGCTTCCCTTGTGAACCGGCAAAGACTGATTTGTAACATCGATGATTTCAAGGGTGCCGTTGTTGTTACTGCTGGCGACGTAGGCGAAGTTTCCTGAAACGAAAACGGATTGTGGAGTCGCCAGCTTTGCTCCTCCAGTCGCGTCCCGCAAACTGGCCTTATGGACGGGCGCGTTTGGGTTACTTACATCGACAATCTCGAACGTGCCGGTATTGCCAACGATGTAGGCATAACTGCCAGCTACATAAAGTGAATTAGGCGTGTTGAACGCTGCACCGCCGGTGCCATTTGAAAGGACACTTTTAACAGTAGGCGCCGCCAAATTGCTAACATCGATAATTCCAAGCCCCTTCGCGCAGGTCACATAGGCATTGTTGCCAGAGAGGGAAATAGCATTTGACCCCATAATAGTCGCACCGGTAAGATCGACGGCGCTGCCTTTGAGTGAAGGCGCTGCAGGATTAGTCACATCAAAAATTGCCAGACCATATTGGTTTGCCACATGCGCATAGTTGCCAGACACGGCCACGGAAAGAGGACCCGTGAAAACGTTGACAATGGATCCAATACTTCCCTTGTGCGCTGGTGCGGCGGGATTGGAGACGTTTACAATTTCTAGCGCGTTGGAATTAGAACTTGCGACAAAGGCATAATTCCCTGCAACAGAAACAGAAACCGGGTTGTTCAAAAATGGGGCAACCCCACCACCATCAGATAGGTTTCCTTTGTGAACTGGAGACGCAGGATTGGATACGTCTATAATTTCTAAGGCATTGCTGCCCGTGCTGGCTACGTAGGCATAATTGCCTGAGACGAAAACAGAATTTGCCTGGCTAAGGAAGGGGGCAGCACCTCCTCCATCAAAGATACTTCCCTTGTGAACTGGCAAGGCGGGATTAGAGACATCAATAATTTCAAGAGCGTCACCACCGTTTCCATTGGTTATATACGCATAGTTTCCAGAAACAAAAACGAATGAGACGTCTTGTAAAAAGGCCCCACCGGCGCCATTTATAATGCTACCCTTATGAACCGGAGCAGCAGGATTACTTATGTCAATTATTTCCAGTGCGTTACTTCTATAAGAAGTCACATAGGCATAGTTTCCTGAAACGAAAACAGAATTTGGATTAAGTAGCAACGCACCCCCAGATCCATTCATCAAACTCCCTCTGTGCACCGGAAATCCCGGCAATGTTATGTCTACTATCTCGAGACCATCCCCGCTAACCACGTAGGCATAGTTCCCTGAAATAAAGACATTTGCAGTTGGATTAGGAAGATAAGGAACAGAACCAAATCCATCTGCAATAAAACCTGAGCGCCCAAGATTAACAACTTGAGGAAATACCTCAACCAAAGGCATGAAAATTAACGCTGCAAAAAAAATAAGTTTTGGAAACGAGTTAGGACCCAGCAAAGCGCCCACCTCAAATTTTTCGCGCTTAGAAAGGTAACAGATTCTCATGCAATTCCTGGTTAGGTCCACAGACAATCAAGAAAATGAACTAAAAATGAAGAACAACACGTAACCGTTCGTACAGAACTGTTGATGCTTCCCACATATGCATAATTCCCAGAAACATAAATTGAGTAAGGGCCATTTAGGAGTGCACCACCAGCGCCATTTACAATATTCCCCGCATTTCCGGGGATCGGCGTTTGAGCGTAAGCGGGAAAAGTTAATAGAGAAATAAAACAAAATAGGTAGAACACCTTCCTCAGTAGATCAGTGTGGCAAGTCGTAGCTTTGATTTGTAGGCAAGAGAACCACCTCTTTTGTCTGATCTTAAAATCGCTTAACCATTCAATGATGAAACAGGCTCGTCTATTTAATAGTATCATTTTGCTTTCGTTAGCCTCCTAATTTCCCCGACTGTTATGCGGTCCAAAACAACATCTAAAAGAAGTCTTCCAATAGTAATCCTAAGCCAAAATCAGGTAATTTTGATACCTGCCAGTTAAGTCAGAGGCTTTGTTTGCCTATTCTGAATGAGGAAGATCTAGGTGAGCTCTTGCAGTGTTTCTGTTTTTCTTAATGCAGTGGGCGTGGACTCCATACTTATGAAAAAAAGCTTAACCCTTCTGCTCCTCACCTTCACGCTTGCCGCGGCAGGGCAACAAAAAAAATTAGATAGCCTTTATCAGGCTCTAAAACACCACCTGCAGGAAGATACCGCACGGGTAAAGATTATTCTTGCCGTTGGTGACATTGAATTAAATGGAAATCACCCGGACACGTTGCTCATACTGATGGGTGAGGCGCTCCGCATTAGTAAAGAAAAAGAGTTTTATGAGGGCATAGGCCGGTGTTACTCCTGGTGGGCGTGGTATGCTTATGAAAAAGGAGATGTAGAAAAGCTATTGGAGTATTCCTTGAAATCGGTGGATGTATTTGAACACCATAAAAACGACCGGTATCTTGGTAGAGCCTATTTAAACTTGGGCTCAGGGTACAAGCAAACGGGTGACTCCTCTAAAGAGGTAGAATATAAAAAGAAAGCGCTGGCAATATTTCTCCAGGGTGGGGATAAACTGGAGTTAGAGTCGGTATATTATAATCTGGCCAACTATTACATGGACCATAAAAACAATAAAACGGCAATGATCTATCTACACAAATGTTTGACAATAGACAAAGAACCTGGACACCAACAGCTTGACCTCGTTTATGATTATACCAGTATGGGAACGATTTACACTAATAGTAAGAAGTATGACTCTGCCATTTACTATTATAATCTTGCTCTAGCGATTGCCAAGAAATACCAATCGGCAATCCAGCAAGTGGCCATAGCGTATGAAGGTTTGATGGAGTGCTATGGCTTCCTGGGAAACAATAATAAGGCGGCCGTTTACGCCGACAGCAGCTTGGTTGCTGCAAGAAAAACAAATAGTAAAACGCTTTTCAGGGAATTTTATTTGGCGTTGAGCAAATTTGAAAGAGCGCGGGAGAATTACAAAGCTGCGCTAAGTTATTCTGATCTTTATATTGCTTACCGCGACAGTGCCATCACAGAAAACAAAGCCAAACAATTTACCGAGCTGGAGACCAAATACCAGTCAGAGAAAAAGGAGCAGGCGATCAAACTCCTTGAGCAAGAAAACAAATTAGAGTCACTTACGCGCAACTGGCTGCTGAGCGGGTTTGGAGCAGTGCTGGTTATGGGTGGAGTGGTTTTCTATTTTCAGCGGCAACGAAGTCGCCGCAACCAGGAGCTGCTTCAAAAACAACAGGAGCTGAATCGCAAGTTGCAGGAGGCCGACGAACTCAAGTCGCGGTTTTTCGCTTACGTCTCACACGAGTTCCGTACGCCGCTTACACTGCTGCTCGGTCCCCTGGAAGAAGAACTGAAGAAAACGTCACACCCCACCGAAGAAAAGGAAACGCTGAAGCTCATGCAGCGCAATGCCAACCGCCTGCTGGAGCTGGTGAACCAACTGCTTGACCTCTCCAAACTGGAAACAGGAAAAATGAAACTTCAGGTTCGCCACCAGCTTGTGGACCAGGTGCTCAAAGCCATTGCCTCTTCGTTCGATTCGTGGGCGGAGCACAAGCAAGTGCACTTTGTAAAGCACATCCAATTGCCCGCCTTGTCCATCTGGTGCGATATCGACAGCACCGAGAAAATCATCAACAACTTGTTATCAAACGGGTTCAAGTTCACGCCTGCCCAGGGCACAGTAACGTTGATCATCGATCTTATAAAAGACAGGCTTTGCATCTCTGTTTCTGACACTGGCAAAGGCATTGCCGAAGAGGAGCAAGAAGAGGTGTTCTCACCGTTCTATCAGATCAGGCAAGCTGCCGAGGGTCGTCAGGAGGGAACTGGCCTTGGATTATCCTTGGTAAAAGAGTTGGTAAAACTTTATGGGGGCACAATTAGCCTTCACAGTAAACAAAATGAAGGCACTACTGTTAGGGTTGAACTTCCCACTAGCGATGAGCAGTTCTTGCCTGAGCAGCGGAGTGAACCAGTGGCCGAAGAGTTGCATAACCTGCATTCACCGACAACTCTTTACGATGACGATGGCTCGGTAGAACATGAACACACACTTCGAAGTGAAATCGTACTGGTTGTGGAAGACAACGCTGATATGCGAAAATTCATGACCACCATATTAGAGTCCGAATATGAAGTGTTGTTGGCCCAGGATGGAGAAGAGGGAGTGAAGCTGGCAATGAGCGCGTTGCCCAATTTAGTTCTCAGCGACCTGATGATGCCAAAGATGGATGGGATTCAACTTACAAACAAAATAAAAAACGAAGAGCGAACCAGTCACATACCTGTCATCTTGCTCACGGCTAAAAACGAGCTGGAATCCCGGCTAACTGGGCTAATAACAGGTGCTGATGATTACCTAACCAAGCCGTTTTCTAACGAAGAACTAAAAGTAAGGATCAGGAACCTGATCCAACAGAGGAAAAGACTGGCAGAGAAATTTAAAGAGCGGATTTTAGTGATGCCAACCCCGCACGAAGAGCAATCGTTGGATGTGAAATTTCTATTCAAAGCGCGTCAGGTAGTAGAGAAGAATCTGGAGGGAGTGGCATTTGGCGTTGAGCAAATGGCTGAAGAGATGGGATTCAGCCGCACGCACCTCTTGCGGAAAATAAAAGCGCTTACCAATATTTCGCCCAATGAATTTATACGGGACCTACGGCTCAACAAGGCCGCCGAAATGATCCGCCAAAAAGCAGACACCGTTTCACAGATTGCTTATGCGGTGGGATTCAGCGACCAATCCTATTTTGCAAAATGCTTTAAAAGGAAATTCGGGAAGTCGCCCAGTGAATATTAAAGGAAGAAATCTCTTAGGATTTAGTTTTTCAGAGAGTTCTACAGATTGAAATAAGTTCTTTCAGGAGTTTATCGATTCTGCGCGATACAATGCGGTCATCAATTCTTTTCGCCTGGGCTTGCAATAATTGAATGGATGCAACCGACCAAATCCGATCTTCTACAGAAAAAACCAACGCTGTCTCTTTTATTTCATCGTTGCTTTTATAAAGCTGAGAGGCTTTTTTGTTTTCAATGTTTTGAATTTGATTGACCGAAAGAGTTTTTGAGAAATGAAAAGTCAGGTATTGACTGAAGTACCATTTCAATTCATTTGATAGCCCCTCAACATTGTACGCTATTCGAGTAACAAACTCAAAGAGTAAAATATCAGAATTGCTCATAAAGTAAAGGTCAGGCCGTTACGAATATAACTCTTTAATGTTCAACTAATTTTTGATGTCCGGTAAATCTTGCATTCGTTAAAGTCCATTCAGTGCTTACCTATCTCACTTTCAGCCTTGAGTTTGCCTTGTCGGTAAATGTAAATTCTGTCTACATCAGCGTTGATGACAAGGCTGTCGTTCAATTGATATTTATCCATCCCCCTCGAATGAAATGCCGGCTTTCCGGCCTCTGGTAAAATAAACCTCAGTGAGCCACTGAATTTTAATTTTTGGTTTGCCCGGTCTTCAGTTGACCTATTGAGATCACCGCTGGTGACATGAAAGTAAACCCATTATTGCCAGGCCAATTTACTTGTAAATATCAAGGCATTTATAGGTCAAGAAATGCAAAATTGGGAGTGCCGTGACTCTGGAGAATCAAGTATAAATTGGTGTAAGCTTTATCAGTTATATGATTGAGTGGTTTAAGCCTTTCAGGTATTTATTCGATCGACCTGAGCAACCATCAAATTAGTTAAATCAATGCATAGCAAACCTCACTGCATTATAAGCGTTAATAATTCCACCACTGGCAGATAAACTATTGAAAGGTACTAGTGTTTGAGTTTTGGGTTTGTTGACCATCTGGTTTGGTTTAAATACTGTTTTCAATAAAATTTCTTTTACCTGCTCAGCAGACAGTGACGGGAAATAAGACAATAATAGAGCGGCAACACCGGATACAACCGGAGCTGACATACTTGACCCAGATTTAAAATCATAACTGTTGTTTGGAACGGCTGAATAAATATCACTGCCCGGCGCAAACAAGTCAACATTCATTTTTCCATAATCCGAATAAGGGTGTGCAAGTCTGTAATCAAAGAAGGATTTACTCCAACCTACTGTAATAAAATTCGTTGCTCTTTTACCGTTTTGAAAAATGGCAATCGGATAATGATAATTTTCCGCACTATCGATATTCATACCATCGTTTCCTGCGGCATGAATGATTAACACACTTTTTGTTTTAGCATAGCTAATCGCATCATCGATTATACTTTTATCCGGGGAAAACATTTTTGAGAAACTCATGTTAATGATTCTCGCCCCGTTGTCAACCGCATAACGAATTGCATTGGCTATGTCTTTATCTCGTTCATCCCCAACTGCCGTAGTCGCTGTTATGGGCATTATTAAAACTTTATCGGCTATTCCATTTATTCCCTTATTGTTGTCTCGTTCCGCTGCTATTATACCTGCTACATGAGTACCATGTGATAGGTTTCGAGAAAGTTTATAATGCGGACTTCCATACGAACGATTATTCAAATCTTCCGAATCATTTGCAATTAGCTTGCTCGACTTGTAATTAGGATTATATGCGAATAGAAATTCTGATGAATCCCTGCTGTTTCTTTTTTCGAGGAATTGCTTTTTTGCTATTACATAAATATTTAATTCTTGTTTTTCATTTTGGTTTAAGGTGTGGATGTCAACGTTATCATATTTCTTTTTCCATGCAACATACAATTGGGTAGCCCCCGTCTGTTCATTTTCTACAATGGCTCCATCTTTTGTGCCCCTAAAGTTCCAGCCGTGAACGTCATCAATATATCCATTGTGATCATCATCAATTCCGTTATCTGGTATCTCTTTGGTATTAGCCCATATTTTATTTCTAAGATCTTCATGTTCTGTGTCAACACCATTATCAATAACTGCAACAATGACTGTTTTCGAAACTCTATTCTTTAAAAGTTCATACGCTTTACCTAAGCTAATACCTGCAACAGAGTCCCTTTCGTGATCTTTCTCAAACCAATCTTTTGCAATGTTTTGTCCAAACATTTTTGAGCTAAGAAAAATCAGACCAACTAAAGCTGGTAACCTGAAACTCATTTTAATTGTTTTAATAATTTTTAGTTTTTCTTGAATGACTTGGATCACGGACCTGGTAAATACAAGAAACTTTATGAGCAATTACTACTCAATTTTTAGACATTGCGCTGGATTCACGCTGGCTGCTCTGATCGCCTGAACACCCACCGTAAGCCAGGCAATCATCATCGCCAATAGCCCGGCGGCTATAAAATACCAGGCCTGCAATTGTACTTTGAAGGCAAAGCCGTCCAGCCAGTACCGTGCCGCGAAATAGCTAATAGGTAAAGCTATGATTATCGCAATAAAAACAATTTTTGTAAAGTCACTCGAAAGCAGGTAGACGATCCTTGCCTCACTTGATCCGAGCACTTTTCGGATCCCTATTTCTTTCAGCCTTCGTTCTGCCGTAAATGCTGCCAGTCCGAACAACCCGAGGCATGATATCAAGATCGCCAATCCGGCAAAGTATTTCGACAAGACCGCTACCTTCTGCTCATTCTCATATTGTGACTGGTAGACCGTATCCAAAAAATTGTACTCGAAGGAGAATCCAGGGTTGAATTTTTTATGCAGTGCTTCAATGCTGCTGAGAGTCTCCTTTTTCTTTTCCCGCCGTTAGGCGTGCCATGATCCGGTAGGTGTTATTCGGCTCTAGAATAAAAAATACCGGCTTGAAGTTTTCGTGCAATGATTCATAGTGAAAATCCCTAACAACCCCGATGATATGCCGGTCTTTTCCCCATAGTTTGATTACTTTGCCAATGGGGTCCACCATCCCCATAAAGTCAATTCCTTTTTGATTAAAGATAATGGCAGACGAGTCAGTCCCCGATAAACGCGAGAAGCTGCGTCCCTGCACCATCTGCATGCCCATCGTTTCTATCAGGCCATAGTTGACCGTCATTCTTTCAAACTCGGTTTTATCTTCCGGGTTTTTACCAGGCCATTCTACACCGTATGTTCCTCCATTGTGCCCGGTCATGTTATGATTCGTACTTGATGCGTTCTCTATGCCCGGAATCCTTTTCATTTCCTCAAGCATGGTCTCCTGGATCTTTACATCGCGCAATGCACCATTCAAATTAAAATAGATAAGATTGTTTTTATTGTAACCAAGATTGGTGGATTGAACAAACTCAATCTGTTTATACACCACCAACACCGACACGATGAAAAGAATGGAAATGGAAAATTGGAATACCACCAGTCCCTTGCGTGCCATCAACTCGCCAAAGGAGCTGCTGAGCCTTCCTTTCAATATATTGGCCGGGTTGAAACCTGAAAGGTATAAGGCAGGGTAACTTCCGGCGACAAGACCGGTGAACACTGTGACTCCCAAAAAGAGGAGAATCCGGTTGCCGTCCAATTCAAATACCAGGTGTTTGCCTGTAATCATATTGAACTGCGAGAGGGAAATGTAAACCAGGAACATCGCCACAACAAGCGAAAGAAAGCTCATCAACATGGATTCACTGAGGTATTGAACGACCAGCGCTTTGCGCTCAGCACCAATTGCTTTTTTTATCCCAACCTCCTTTATTCTCCTCGATGCGCGTGCCGTTGACAAATTCATAAAGTTGATACAGGCTATCAGCAGGATGAAAATAGCGATAATAGAAAATAATTTTACGTAGGTGATTCGTCCGCCAACCTGTACTCCATTTTCATACTTACCATACAAATAATCATCGGCATATCCCTTTAGAAAAAGGGTTCTGTACGTAATTTCATTTTTCGTCTTGACTTTAATATAGTCGGCAATCTTTGTATTGAACGCCTCGACATTGATTCCCGGTTTCAATAGCACCAACGTTTGTATGCCGGTATTTCCCCATGAAAGGAGCCAATCTTGCCCTTCTTTGGACTTCTCAAACGACCCGACAAATTCAAACTGGTCCGAAGCATTGACAGGCATACTTTTGAAAATGCCCGAAATCATTAACGGGGACTCGTGCTGATACTCGATTGACTTTCCAACCACATTTTGGGTCGTATTAAATAGTTTGCGCGCCAGCACATCGCTAATCACGATGGAGTTTTTGTCTGTCAATACCTGGTTGGCATCGCCTGCAATAAGTTCATAGGAAAACATGTTAAAAAATTCCTTTCCGGCTAATCGGCCAACGGCAGTGATGTTTTTGTCGTTCAGCGAAAGGGTAGTCGGTTGAGGCCAGGAGGTAGGGACTGCATACTCTACTTCAGGCATATCGCTGACCAACGCTTCGGCCAGCGGCCCCGATGTTGTCTGCGATGTCCAGATTCCTGTAGCCCTTACACGATGTTCCATGGCACGGAAAAGCCGGCTGCCTTTCTTGTTGAACTTGTCTACGTTTAACTCATCACTTACCCAGAGGTAAATCAGAAATGTGCAAGCCAGTCCGGTGGATAGCCCGATAAGATTGATGAGAAACGAACTCTTGTATCGTTTGAAATTCCGGAATGTCAACAAAAAATTGTGTCGCAACATGGCTTGATGATTGGTTTGGTGATTACGCTTGAACGGCTTAATAAATCCCGGCCTGAAATATTTTATTACACTCAGAATGAATTTATACTTTGCCTGACGAGGTGATTGTTTCTGCTCCTTTTCAAAAATCTCTGTCAGGTCTCCCTCTATTTCCTCCACATAATCTTCCCTGCAAAACCAGCGAAGAAATTTAACCGCGTTTTTGGGTGGACCCATTTCCATTAGCCAAATGAGAGTTTTGGAATTTGTTTATAGATACTTGTTCTCAGCGAATATTGACTATCCAACATTTTTTTTCCTAGCGCGGTAATCGTATAATATTTCTTCCTTCGCCCCCCGCGATCTGTTGTTATTCCCCCATATCTTGATTTCACGAATCCTTTGTCTGTCAATCTTTTCAGAGCCACATGGACAGCACTGATATTGACTTTCTTTTTCAATTTATCTTCCAGGCCTTCGAGGATAATGACGCCATACGCCTCATCATGGTGGGCTGCCACCATAAGAAGAACTAACTCTTCAAATTCTCCGAGTGTGTGTTGAGTCATAATAATTTACTTAACAAACGTAAATATAATATATTAGTTTCACTTTTGTTAAGTAAACATACTAATAAACAAGATCCAGCGAGATCACACAATGGCCTCAAACAGTGTTGTTTGAGGCCTTTTTTTATTCGTTGATCACTGCATAATTGAGCATTGTAGGCCATAACAGCAGTCATTTAATTTTCACCATTTCAACTTCAACATTACTATCCTCGATTTTTCCAGACAAGATAAAATGCAAGTCACTACCAGGAATTAGAGTTGCATTGAAGTCTGGAACTTGACGCTTCACATTGTAATTCTCATTAATTCGACGATGGTCTTCTGGTCGCAACCACTTTACAATGAATTTATTATCAGCTCTACTGTAATCGTATGTGCCGATAATTCGTTGCCGATAATCTTTAAACTGAAAGATGCATGTATTCCCGTTCTCCAGATACATTACACTCAGGAGACTGTCGCAATTGATTGAGTTTGTACGGTCAAGGTGGTTTATTGACAGCTTTCGAACCTCATACTTTCCTTTTAGCTGAGAATCAATGTCCGCAGATTTCCGTAGTGAAATAAAAAGTAACGGTATAACAACCAGGCTACAACGCAATGCGCTTTTGACAAGCGGGCTCATTTTAATTGCAGGTAATCTTTCTGTGCTTAGAAGGAAAAACTGTTTTAGGCGATCATATTCCGAGAACAATAAATAGGTAACGCCCACTAGCATAACGGCAGCATGAATTGTGACGGTACCAATGTGCATTCACAAATCAATATCGTAAACCGTACAGTAGAACTCGTGGCCGATAATTCTTCTTAGGCTTTTTTCAATTAATTTGCAGTGTATTTGTTATTGCGCATTTATGCAGTAAGGCATGCTAAAAATTGCGCCCGCTAGGATCTTTAGTTTTCGTGTTAAGGTGACCACAAAAAAAATGAAAAATTTGCTTTGCCTATTATTTAGTTTGTTTACACTTCAAACTTATTCCCAAACGACCGAAGAGAACATGAAACCAGCAGCTAAAAGAGATAGTGGTTATGCACCCGTCAACGGTTTAAAAATGTATTACGAAATTTATGGTGTAGGCAAACCACTTATATTAATTCACGGTGGTGTTGGCGCTATTGAAATGTGGGGTTCTGTATTGACAACACTGTCTCAAAATCATAGCGTCATCGCTGTTGACTTGCAGGCCCATGGACGCACGGCAGACATCGATCGACCATTAAGTTTTGAATTAATGGCTGATGATATTGTGGCTTTAATAAAGTATGTTAAGCTAGACAGAGCTGACATCATGGGGTATTCGCTGGGTGGCGGCGTTGCTTTGCAGGTAGCCATTCGTCATCCTGGAATAGTTAACAAGTTAGTGGTTGTATCTGCGCCTTGCAAAAGCGACGGCTGGTATCCTGAAATCCGGTCTCAAATGAAGCAGACGGGAGCGACTGGTGCAGAAGGAATGAAGCAAAGCCCATTGTATCAGTTGTATAAACGATTAGCACCGAAGCCGCAAGACTGGCCTGTGCTTTTTACAAAGTTAGGTCAATTGCTAAGTAAAGATTATGACTGGACCCTGGAGGTAAAACAAATGAAAATTACAACAATGATCGTTGTGGGTGATGCGGATGCAATACGCATGACATCGACAGTCGAATTCTTTCAGCTTCTTGGGGGTGCGCAAAGAGATGCAGGATGGGATGGCCGTGGACAACCAAAATCTGAACTTGCAGTGCTACCAAATATGACTCATTATACGATTTCAAATTCACATGCCTTGGCAATTGCAGTAATCCCTTTCTTGGGCAAGAAGGATTAAAATAGTCAGGGTTTTTTTACAACCGGGCATTCGTTATTTAAGAATCATTCGTTGAAGGTCGGTCATGCCGAGTAACATAGGAATGTTCGAAATTATTTCAATTCCAGAAGCACGCATTGTGAATACTTATTATTGCCTCTAATTTCAATATCACTTTGCGGTGGAAAGAAAGCAAAACCGTTGGCATTCAATGAACTGCTGTTGCCCGAGGAAGTGGCAATAATAGTCCCGGAAACATCGATCATCAAATAGGCGCAGTTTGATTTTGAAAGTTTGTATTTATTGCCTCTACCAATCTCAAATTTATAGACCCTCACTAACTTATTCTGCCATTGCAACTTCCAAATGGGTTGTGGTAGAATTGTGCAAGTGTCATTAGCCGAATGGCGCTTCAGTAATTCAACAACCATAAAGTGGAATACTGTTGCGCTCTGGTTCCATACCTTATGGGTAACCGACTTGTCTCCATACGCGCGGTACACTGCTTCACCAGGTCTTACTTCCGCTACCACCGGCCTTTCATCCACATTTTTCAAACCAAAGGTGGAATTGGTTAGGAATAGAACGACTGAATTCTCCGAATGCGTGTGCGTTAATGTTGTATCCATGACGGGAACAAGGCCGTCCAACAATCTCACGTATTCATTCTCCATGACTATTTTATGGCGGGGCTCGTTACGTCCATCCGGGATCTGGGCACTAACCGGCATGGGGGCGAGGAGAAACAAAAAAGAACCCGCACGCGCCAATATTACAATCTTCATAAGTGGTTCGTGAATGAGAATTATTGTTCTGACTTTAAATCTTGAGCAATAGTATTTAATATTTACGTTATCATTCGACCAAACTAACATGCTGACCGATGACCGAAACCGTAAAAAAATCCCTTGGACGAAGATAACCAAACGAAGAATATATGATTCTATATACCAATTCTATTTATTCTGATCGTAAAGACTCAACCGGATTCCTGAACGCTGCCTTGATTGAATGATAACTTAAGGTGAGTAACGTGATTACTAATGCAAGCAGGCCGGACTCAATAAATGGACTCACGCCGAGATCGATGCGATAAGCAAAATCATCGAGCCAGTTGTTCACGATCATCCAGGATAGGGGGGGTGGCAACCACGAACGCCAGGATCACCAGTTTTGCGAGACCCTTCGACAAGAGAATGAAAATCTGTACTACGGATGAACCCAATACTTTTCTGATACCAATTTCTTTTGTACGAAGGTTAGCCGAATAAGCTGAAAGGCCAAACACACCCACGCATGCAATGATGATCGCCAGTGTTGAAAAAATGGTAAATGTTTTCCTTGAAAGTTCCTCCCGCTCATACAAGTGATTTAAAAAATTATCGAGCAAGTCATAATTGAACGGTTGGCCCGGCACAAATTTTTTCCATAAGGTTTCAACGCTGCCAATCACGCGCGTGGTTGCATTGTCATGAATACGCACAGCGACGTATGCGTTCGGCAACACTCGACTTTCGGCATTAAAAATTACCAGTGGCGATATCACATCATGCAGAGACTGAAAGTGAAAATTCCTGACGACGCCGAGAATCGTAAAGTCGGTTATCGTTATTTTTCCATCAATTCCTTCGTTCACTCCTGAAAGCTTTTTGCCGATCGGGTTTTCTAACCCGATAATTTTGGCTGCAGCTTCATTTACTATCACATAACGAGCATCGTTGGTCTGTTTGGCAAACATTCTTCCCCCGGACAACGTAAGCCCTATTAAATCAGCAAAGCTGTCATCGTACATCATCGACAACGTGGTAAGGATTTCGGTTGATCCTGCCACTTTGAACTTCTGCCACCAAACGTCGGCCCTGTTACCAACGATTGAACTAGTGGCTGCCGCCGACTCCACCCCGTTTATCTGCCTTACTTCCGACAAGAATGTTTCCATCTGCTGGCCTAAATCATTCGCGCGTTTTACCATCAGCACTTGTTCTTTGTCGAATCCAAGATCCTTGTTTCGCATAAAATTTGTTTGCCGGGTGACGACGATCGTTCCGGCAATAAGAACAATAGCTACCGCAAACTGGAACAGGACTAATCCATTTCTAAACAATAATCCTTTGCCGCTAGTTGACAACTTACTCTTCATCGCCATAATAGGGCTAAAACTGCTCAAGGTAATGGCAGGATAGAATCCGGCCAGTACGCCAACTAATAGTGCCAGCCCAATCAAACCAAAAATCATCTGAGCATTCAGAACGAACCGAAGCTGTCTTGCAACCAAATCATTGAAATAAGGCAGTAGCAAAACCACCACAACTGTGGTTAGAATCACCGCAACAAGTGAGATTAAAATAGCCTCCGTCAAAAACTGTAGAATTAGTTGACTCCGGCGACCTCCCATTACCTTCCGGACACCCACTTCCCTGGCACGTTCCATCGATCGCGCGGTCGAGAGGTTAACAAAATTGATGCATGCAATGCTAACGATGAGAATTGCGATAAGCGTTAACACCTGAATGAAAATCGAACTTTCGCCCGGTGTAAGCGTAAATTCCAAATGCGTGGGGTCAAGATGAATAGAGCGAAGCGGTTGTAGCCTGTAGAAATACCCATTCCCTGTATTTTTATAACGCTCCCATGATTGACCCAGCTCATGTTCGAGCTGCGCACCGGCATAACGGTCAACCATCTTTGGAAACTTCGCTTCGAGTGCTTTGACATCCGCACCGGGCTTTAGTTTGACATAGGTGTGCGACATAAACCAGGTAAAATCCTCGGGGTCGAGCCGTTGCCTGAATCTCTGCCCGCCCAAGGAGCTTAACAAGTCTATCTTCATGTGTGAGTTCTCCGGTATATCCTTGAAAACACCGGCGACTGTAAACTCACCCATATCACCGTCCACTATTTTTCCAATTGGGTCGTCCTTTCCAAAATACCTTTTCGCAGTTGTCTGTGACAGGATGATCTGATCGGGCCGGGACAGCGCAGTCTTTCTGTCCCCTTTTATTAATTCAACTCCAAAAAAATCAAGAAAGGATGAATCTGCCTCATTGAAAAAATTCTCTTCAAAAGTTTTGAGCTCATGATCACTGGTTCTTATGGTTATGACAACCTGCTTCGATGAATACACCAAAAATGGGTCAAACAAACGCGTGGTTTTTTCCACTTCGGGGAAATCGTGTTCCATTATCTTTGCCCATGAGTGGCCAACCGTTGAGTAATCGGTGCTCTGACCTGGATATTTACGTTTTACCACCAATTTGTAAATCCGGTCGGCATCAGGAAAGAACTTGTCGTAAGACAACTCGTGATTAACGTACAGCGCAATTAGAAGACACGATGTCAGGCTCACCACCAGTCCCACTACATTTATGCCCGAATAGACCCAATTCTTTTTGAGGTTTCGGACTGCAGTTCTAACATAACTTTTGAGCATACCATAATTGTTTAAAGTTCTATACCCTTCAGTTGGCTTGATAATGCCCGGTCTGAAGAGTAGTAGCACATCAATGATAAACCGGATATCCGCTTTCCTTTTTCCATGTCTTTTCAATCTCACATCATATACTTCCATTAAATCCCCCTCGATGTAATCCTGTAGTTTTGGGTGGCAGTACCAGCGGAAGAATTTTAAAAAGAAATGGGGTGGATGAGCATTGTAATTTCTCATTAGTCTAATGCAAAGTTGACTTGCAACACCTTTTTTGGAATTGCCCTCTAGAGTTCGTCTTCGTAGTGCTTGGATAAGGTATCACCTTTCTTCCCCAGCGCCGTAATTTCAAAGCAGCGTTGGAGCCAGCCCTTTGGTCGCTTCTCCTGCAAGTGGTATTTTTCACTTGTCATACGATATTATACTCTAAATGTAGTTATAATAATTATTCTAGAATATTATTTTTTCTATTATCAAAAATTTCAAAGGGTTAGCAGGTAAGAAATCGGTACCGGTCGATTTTGGAAAAGTGACAGGTATCCTTGAATTCGGTCAATCAATCATCCTGTCCTCGCCAATCGGACCCGTCAAATTGCCTGGTGGAATACACACGTTATTGAGTAATCTGATTAGAAGGGCTCCCTTTCAACCGGCTATTTCTTTTTATTCTCTCATGCAACAGGCAAGCGGACTTCGATTGATAAGAAAAATTCAACGCAACACCGATTTGTCTTCAAATTCTCCAATCATCGTTTCAAAAGGGAGGCCGCTTCTTCATCCAAATACCATTGGAGATCACCGCTTTCCGGTTCTATAAGCTGTGCCGGATATTGTTCAGGATCAAATGTATCTTCAAGCACATGGTGCACGGCTTCAGCCTTGGATTGGCCGTAAACCATAAACGCAACATGTCGGGCTTGATTGATCAATGGTGCTGTCATTGTAATGCGATAAACATTTTGTTCTTTCACAAACACGGATTTCACCGAGGCAGACCGATCTTGAAGTACAGCGGTGTGAGGAAACAGGGAAGCGGTGTGAGAATTATCGCCCAACCCTAAAAGGATCAAATCAAATATTAAATCCTTTCTTTTAAAATGGCCGGCAATCCGAGCCGAATAATCTTTTGCTGCTTCTTCAGGGGAAAGCAAAGTGTCCACCAAAAAAATATTTAGCTTCCCAATCTGTAAAGGTTCAAACAATGCCGTCTTTACCATGTTGCCATTATACTGTGGATCATGAGTCGCTACATAGCGTTCATCGCCAAAGAAAAAGTTTACTTTCTTCCACTCGATCCGATTATTGTAAACGGGTGACGCCAACATCTCATACAATTTTTTGGGTGAGCTCCCCCCGGACAAGGCAATATTGAATTCTTTATTCGAGGCAATTGATTTTTGAGCAACGTCAACCACGTAATCCGCCATCGCGTTGATCACTTCTTGCACGGTTTTATAGGTATGGATCGATCTCACTTCTTTTTATTTTCAACGGGCAATGTAAACCAATGAAATCCGTCTTGCGCAATTAATGCTTCTGCAATTTCCGGTCCCCATGAATCAGCCGCATAATTGGGGAAATTAATACTCTTCTTGGATTCCCAGGAAGTGAGTACGGGCATTAAAATTTCCCATGCCGCTTCCACCTGATCGGCACGCATAAATAATGTTTGATCACCTGTCATGATATCGAGCAGGAGCGTTTCGTAGGCTTCAGGAGTCTCTTCCGTGTAGGTACCGGCATAATCAAAAAGCATATCAACAGTGTTCAGCACCATATCCAGTCCCGGTCGTTTGGTTTGCATCTGCAAGCGAATACTCATCTCTGGCTGAATGCTGATGATGAGCCGGTTTTGCTGCCAGTTGTCGGTGGTTTCCGGAGGAAACACGACATGCGGTACATCGCGGAACTGAATCGTGATCACCGATGAAGATTGAAAAAGTCTTTTCCCGGTGCGAACATAGAAAGGTACTCCATGCCAGCGCCAGTTGTCTACAAAAAATTTTATGGCAACGAATGTCTCCGTGTTCGACTGCGGATTAACGTCAGCCTCTTCACGATAACCAGGCATCTCTTTTCCCTCCATCCATCCTTTTCCATACTGACCTCTCGCCGCTTGTTTGCGAATTTCTTCAGCGCCAAACTTTCGCAAGGCTCTCAGCACGTCTACTTTGCGATTACGAACTTCGTCGGCATTGAAGTTGATCGGCGTTTCCATCGCGATAAGGCAAAGCAATTGCAGCACGTGGTTTTGCACCATATCGCGCAGCGCACCTGCGCCATCGTAGTAGTCTCCCCGGTCACCGACGCCGAGTTGTTCGGTTACAGAAATCTGAACATGTTCAATATAATTGCGGCTCCATATCGGCTCAAGTATGGAGTTGGCGAAACGAAATGCCATAATATTCTGAACCGTTTCTTTACCGAGATAGTGATCGATCCGGTAAATCTGCTTCTCATCGAAAATACTGCACAACAGTTTGTTCAATGCCTTGGCCGATTCAAGGTCGTGACCAAATGGCTTTTCAATGACAATGCGAGTCGTATCTGCATTGCCAGTCAATTTATTTTTAGAAATGTTCTCGGCGATAATGGGGAAAAACTTAGGAGCAACAGCGAGATAATAGATAACATGCGGTTCTACTTTCCACGCTTGTTGATACTGGAGAATCACCTTACCAAATTCAGCATAAGCCTTCTCATCCGTCAGGTTGGAGGCTTTATAAAAAACATGTTTTGAAAAATCTTCCCACTTATTCTTTTCAGCTTTTCCCTTTCGGGAAAATTGATCGATGCCTTCCAATAACTTTTGACGGAAAGCATCATCCGATAATTCGGATCGCCCGGTGCCGATAATTACAAACTGGTCGGGCAGCCAGTTATCTAAAAATAAATTATAAAGAGCCGGCGTTACTTTTCGCCAGTTAAGGTCACCGGTTGCTCCGAAGATGATGAAAACGGTTGGATGTGATTTTATAGGTACTGCCATGATAATTCTTTTATGTTTTTATTCCCGATTATCGATAACTCCTCAGGCCTTATTCCACTCCGTATGAAAAACACCCTCCAGGCCAATGCGCTCGTAAGTATGTGCACCAAAGAAATCGCGTTGCGCCTGAATAAGGTTCGATGGCATTTTCTCACTTCGAAAAGTATCAAAGTAACTCAATGACGAAGCATAAGCAGGGATAGCCAAGCCGCTTTTTGCTGCATCAGAAACAACGGTGCGAATCCCCGTTAAACTATTTTTTAATGACGATTGAATGGAAGGATCTAATAACAGGTGTTCCAAGTGATCATGGGCATGAAACGCCGCATAAATATCTTCCAGGAATTTGGAACGGATGATACATCCACCACGCCAGATCTTTGCGATCTGACCCAGGTTAAGTCCGTAGTGATAGGTCTCTGAAGCAGTAGAAAGTAAATGCATTCCCTGGGCATAGGTAATTACCATGCTGAAATAAAAGGCCTCTTCCAGCCTGACCAGGTATTCATCCGGCTGGCTTGTCAGGGCTTCTGTTGGAGTAGCGGAATAAATCCTGGCGGCCGCTGTTCTTAACGATTTGTACTTCGATAAGTCGCGCATCGAAACAGCCGTATCAATAATTGGAATTGGTAAGTTGATGTCCATGCCAACCTGTGATGTCCATTTTCCCGTTCCCTTCGATTTGGCTTCGTCTTTAATATCATCCAGTAAAAGATGTGTGCCTTCTGCATTCTTAAATGCAAAAATATCCGTGGTGATTTCCAATAGAAAAGATTGCAGCCTTCCTTTGTTCCATTTTTCAAAGACATCGTGAATGGCTTCGTTTTTCAGCTGAAAGCCTTTCTTTAAAATCTCATACGTTTCTGAAATGAGTTGCATCAAAGCATATTCAATTCCATTGTGAACCATTTTTACAAAATGCCCAGAGGCGCCGGGGCCTATGTAGGTGACACAAGGTTCGCCGCCAACTTTTGCCGCGATGGATTCGAATATCGGTTTCACTTGCTGATACGCTGCTTTGTCGCCACCGGGCATCATGCTGGGCCCTTTCCGCGCGCCTTCTTCGCCTCCTGAAATCCCCATTCCAAAAAAATGGATTTCTTTTTCTTTCAAGGCGATTGCTCTTCGCTCGGTATCCGTGAAGTGCGAATTACCACCGTCAATAATCATATCCCCTTTGTCGAGCAGAGGAATCAATTCAGCGATCACACTGTCTACAATTTTACCGGCAGGCACAAGCAACATTAATGCCCGCGGACTTTCCAGGCTCTGGATGAAAGCATTTATGTCACCGAATCCTTTCACCTCGGCGTGACCAAACTGATTTAATTTGGAAACTTTGTCCTCGCCTTTGTCATAACCTGCTGCTGAAAATCCGTGGTCGGCAATATTGAGCAATAAGTTGCAGCCCATCGTGCCGAGGCCAATCATCCCAAACTTATATTTTTTATTTTCTGTCATGATTAGTGATAGGTTTTAATTTTAAGATCCGTCAAAATTTTCTTTGTCGTCACGAAATTCTGATGATGATAACTTCTGATCCCCTGTTTTTGCGCAGCTTGTGCTAACATCAACCGGTCGTCAAAATATACGCACTCTTCCGGTGAAACTTGTGCGATACCCATCGCCAGTTTGAATATTCCGGGATCAGGTTTACGCATGCCTACTTCACATGAAGAAACAAAGGCATCGAAGCATTCGTGTAAATTGAATTTCTTTATCCGGTAATCATTGAGTTCGCGGCCTTCATTATTAATGGAGATCACGCGAAAGCTACACCCGCGTTTCCATTCTTTAAACCAGTTGAGCATGTCCGGCAATGCTTCCGATTCGGCAAACATCAACGTCTTGAATTCTTCTTTTGTAAAATCGCGCTCGCGATTGAATATCACCGTGTCGAGGTATTCATCAAGCGTAAGCTTTCCGATTTCATAAGTGTTAAAGATGAAGTCGTGCAAGATTTCCATTTCTCTAAAGTCGAGATGAAACTGTTTTGCCAGTTTTTCCCTGGATTGATGCTCCCATCCATTGCTAAGGAACACACCACCAATATCGGAGAATATTACTTTGACTTCCGCTGCGTTCATGATTTTACTTAGTTGACTTGTTGATATGTTTTGATCCCTTATTCGCTCAGCCCTTTTCCAACTTCCTAACTTTTTGCAGCCTTCTCAAATGTCTTTCAGCGCCGGTAAAAGTCGCCTTTAAAAAAGCTGTGATTAGTTCTTCCGCATTTGCAAAACCGGTAACCCTTCCACCAAGGCAAATCAGGTTCATGTCATCGTCTTCCACGCCCTGATGCGCAGAGAAGTGATCGTTAATCAGCGCTGCCCTTACTCCGGCTACTTTATTCGCGGCAACGCACGCGCCTACCCCGCTGCCGCAAATCGCAATGCCGCGCTGCACTTCGCGGGCTGCAACGGCTCGCGCCAATGGGATAACAAAATCAGGATAGTCATCTTGATTATTCAATGCAAAGGCGCCAAAATCCACCACTTCATAACCTTGCTGAGTTAAGAAAGGATGAATGATTGCTTTTAGCGTAAAGCCGCCATGATCTGCACTGATCCCGATTTTCATTTCATTGAATTATAAAAGTGCCAAGGTTCTCTTTATTATATTTTCCACCGTAAAGCCATACTCTTTCATCACTTCTTCGCCAGGGGCCGACTCACCGAATTTATCGATACCGATCACGTCGCCTTCATCGGTTACGTATTTATGCCAGCCCAACGAAGATCCGGCTTCTACAGCTAGCCGCTTCCGAATGGCTTTTGGAAATATCTTTTCTTTATAGGCCGCATCTTGTTTTTCAAACAATTCCCACGACGGCATACTGACTACACGAGCGGCAATGTTTTGTTCTTTCAATTTTTGCTGAGCACTAACTAATAATTGCACTTCTGAACCGGTGGCTATCAAAATAACCTTTGGTGGAGTCTCAGACTCTGAAAGAATGTAAGCTCCCTTTTCCAATTCCGCTGCCTTCGTATATTTTTCCTGATCGATTACAGGAAGCTCCTGGCGTGTTAATACTAATGCAACTGGTCCGCCGGAATGCTCCAGCGCCACGCGCCAAGCCTGCACCGTTTCATTAGCATCGGCAGGACGAATCACCGTGATGTTAGGAATGGATCGCAAACCAATTAGATGCTCTACGGGTTGGTGCGTAGTGCCGTCTTCCCCTAAACCGATACTGTCATGGGTAAAAATAAAAATGGATCGGATCTTCATGATGGCTGCCAGCCGAATGGGCGGCCTCATGTAGTCGGCAAAGACAAAGAAAGTAGCGCCATAAGGAATGATGTATTTACTTAGCGCCATTCCGTTTAAGATTGAACCCATGGCATGCTCCCGGATTCCAAAATGAAAATTTCTTCCTTCGTAGTCGGTTGGTGAAAAAGATTTATATTTTTCAAGATGAGTATCGGTGGACGGAGACAGGTCGGCAGAACCGCCAATCAAATTGGGGAAATAATCAGCAATCGCATTGAGCACTTTGCCCGAGGCTTTGCGCGTAGCTACCGCTTTTTCTCCTGCTTTGAAAGAAGGTAGCTTTTCTTTCCATCCTTCCGGCAGTTTTCCCCGGCTCAACAATTCGTATTCATTAGCCAGTGCGCCGAATTTTTCTTTATAGTTTTTATATACGGTATTCCAGGCTTCTTCTTTTTTTATTCCTTTACCTCCTGCTTCTCGATAATACTGCAGCACTTCATCCGGTACTTCAAAATAGTTATCGGGATCAAATCCAAAGTTTTTCTTTACCAGCTTTACTTCGGGCTCACCTAACGGAGAACCGTGTGCGCCAGCTGTGTCTATTTTATTCGGGCTTCCAAAACCAATATGCGTACGGACTTTGATTAGCGAAGGCCGGTTGATTTCAGTTTGTGCATTTTTAATCGCAGCCGATAATGCTTTTGTGTCGTTGCCATCAGCAAGTACTTGCACATGCCAGCCGTAGGCTTCAAAGCGCTTAGCCACATCTTCATCGAAAGTAATATTGGTGTCGCCTTCAATAGAAATATGATTGTCGTCGTAGAGGTAAATCAGATTCCCTAATTGAAGATGCCCGGCTATTGATGCTGCTTCGGATGCTACGCCTTCCATCAAATCGCCATCGCTGCAGATCACATAAACCTTATAATTAAAAATATCGAAGCCCGGTTTATTGAAACGGGCAGCCATATATTTTTGAGCGATAGCAAAGCCTACTGCATTCGCAAACCCTTGCCCTAGCGGACCGGTCGTTACTTCAATTCCTGGCAACAGTCCATACTCCGGATGGCCAGCAGTTTTACTATGGAGTTGCCTGAACTTTTTGATGTCGTCCATGGAAATGGGATAACCCGTCAGGTAGAGAAAACTATACTGCAACATGCAAGCATGACCCGCCGATAAAATAAAACGGTCGCGGTTGGCCCACTCCGGGTTTTGCGGATTATAGTTCATGCTTTCCGTCCACAGCACATGAGCAATAGGTGCGAGGCCCATCGGCGTACCCGGATGTCCTGAGTTTGCTTTCTGCACAGCATCGGCAGCGAGTATGCGTGCCGTGTTGATGCCTAGCTGTTCAATTGAATCGATTGTTGTTGCATTCATATTATAAAAGTAAGTGTCTTTATCTTGACCATGGTCATTTGGTCTTCATAAATAAGTTTTCATCGAGTTGCCATAGCCTCGCGCCTCCTTTAATGCCGTCTTTATTGGTAATGATTTTTATATTTTCATCGAGTTTAAACATAAGCTTGTCCGAATTGCCGCCACCAATATAAAGACGATCGTAATTGAATACTACCTTTAACATTTCTAAAACCCTTTTCATTCGTTCGTTCCACTTTTCTTTGCCGCTATTTTTCAGGGCGCGGTCGCCAATGTAATCATCATAGGTTTTCTTTTTGGTGATGGCATGATGGGCTAACTCAATATGCGGCAATAGATGCCCGTCCAGTAAAAGGGCAGTTCCAAACCCAGTACCCAGCGTGATCACTATTTCGAAACCCACTCCGCTTGCTACCCCTAGCCCTTGCATATCGGCATCATTGACCACGCGAACAGGCTTATGAAAGGTGTCGCTAATAAGCTTATTGAGGTCTACATTTTTCCAGGCAGCGGTACCCAGGTTAGCAGCCGTGTAAACAATACCTTTTTTTACATAGCCGGGAAATCCGACCGATATTTTATCATAATCTTGAAATCCTGTGACCAGATTTTGAATTGTTTCCAATACCGTTTGAGGCGTGGCATTTTTCGGCGTTGGCATTTTTTTATAATCCTGCAACAAATTGCCTGTACGATCCAACACCGTTGCTTTTATGGTTGTGCCACCGATATCGAGCGTAAGAATTTTACTGACGACTATATCCTGATCTGAAGTATGCATTTTATATAATTATTTTATGTGATTATTCAAATTGGGTGCCCTTGGCAACTATTGTTTGATTTCTTCCCTGGTTGTATTTCCAGCTGCAATTTCTTGCTCGTCCTGGATCAACGTTGCAATAAGCCCGGTCCAACCCGTCTGGTGCGACGCGCCAAGCCCCATGCCTGTTTCTCCATGAAAATATTCGTGAAAGAGAACTAAATTCTTGTTTTCGCTGCGTTTGTAAAAATTGCTGTAACTGCCGAAAAAGGGTCTATCCGAATATTTGTCGGTGGAAAATAAGTTCTGAAGTCTTTTGCTGATTTTGTCACCAACTTCTCCAAGATTCAAATAAATACCGGAGCGGCTTGGAAACTCGACTTTGAAATCGTTGCCGTAATAATTGAAGTACATTTTTAGAGATTGGATAATCAGGTAGTTCACCGGAAACCAAATTGGTCCGCGCCAATTTGAATTGCCGCCAAACATATTCGTCGAGCCTTCTCCCGGATCATAGCGAAGCGAAAACATTTGCTCCTCGATTTCTACTTCATACATTTTGGAATGTTTTTTTGAAACCGATCTTATGCCAAACGGAGATAGGAATTCTTCTTCATCAAGTAATGCGTAAAGCAATTTTTTTAATTTTTCAATCGTTACGAGTGAAATGAGCAAGTCCCTATCATCGCCATCATTTTTAGCAATGACGGCTCGGTACAAATCTTTCTCGACACAAAATTGATCATACCAATTAATTCCATGCTTCACTTGATGCAGTTTGTTTAAAACACTTGATGGAATGTAAAGTCCGGCAAACATCGAAGTAAGACCAACCACCGATCTTACGTTTAAAGAAATTTTTTCGCCACCGGGAGATTTTAATATATCAAAGAAAAAACCTTCCTTATCACTCCAAAGATCACTGGTATTTAATGACTCAGCAATCAGGCTGTATTGTTCAAAGTATTTTAAAGCTACATCTTGAAAGGTATCGTCATACTGACCAATTTCAATTGCCATTTGTAGCATGTAAGTGGCAAACATGCCCATCCAGGCTGTGCCATCGGCTTGTTCCAGAAGATAACCGTTTTTGATATTTCCACGATTGATTACTCCAATATTATCCAGCCCGAGAAAACCTCCTTCAAAGACATAATTGTGTTCAATATCCTTTTGATTGGCCCACCAGGTAAAATTGATAGTTAGTTTTTGAAAGATACGTTTCAAAAAATCAACGTCTCCCACACCGCATTTTTTCTTATCAATTTTATAAACCTGTATGGCTGCCCAAGCTTGCACAGGAGGATTAACATCGCTGAAGTTCCATTCATATGCCGGAATTTGACCGCTCGGATGGGTGTACCACTCTCTATTTAATAATATCTGCTGTTGCTTTGCAAATTCGGGATCGATATGGGCAAAAGTGATCATGTGAAAAGCCAAGTCCCACGAAGCATACCAGGGAAATTCCCATTTGTCGGGAACAGAAATAACATCACGGTTATTAAGATGCTTCCAATTACTATTTCTTCCTGCCAGCCTTTCGCCGGGCGGTGATGGTTGACCCTCATCGCCCTTCAGCCATTCTCTGACATCATAATAGTAAAATTGTTTATTCCAGAGCATCCCGGCATAGGCTTGCCTCGCAATCAAAGCGTTTTCGGGAAGTATATTTTGGGGCAGAATATTTTTATAAAAATCATCGGTCTCATTTTTGGATTTGATAAACGCTGCTTCATAATCCTGACCCAGCGGGTCGCTTAAGTTTTCTTTTCGTGAAATACGCAAATGGAATCTCGCTGACGTACCGGGTTTTATTTCAGAACTATAAAGCGGCGCAAATTTTGTCCCTGATTTCCTTTCCCGAAGACTTGTAAAATTGTTGTTTACAACGGCTGAATGAAACGCGTCTTTAACGAGCGGTGATTCATTGGGTTTTCCGAAAATCAGCTCCTGATTGGTTTCATTTTCAGTAAAAAGCAATTCATTGGAGTGATCAAAATAAATATAGTACTTTCCTAAGAAGGGATGGGTAGCACAAACATTTATCTTGTGTTCTCCGTGATTTTGCAAAATGATCTCCGGTTTTCCTTTTATCAAATCGGGTGACCATTGTTTGCGGAACCAGAGCGTTGGCAAAACGGCTAATGGAGCGGGTTTCTGCCCTCTGTTTATTGCTTCAATAAGAATGCAAATATCTTCTTCGTCAATTTTGGCGTAGGTTATTTCAATATCAAAATAGTTACCTTCATCAAATACGCCCGTGTCCAATATTTCAAACTCGGGTTCTAAAAGCGATCGCCTTTTGTTTTCGTCCAGTAACTGTTCATAAGGAAATGCGGTTTGAGGATACTTATACAAGTATCGCATATAACTATGCGTAGGTGTATTATCCAGATAATAATACAACTCCTTCACATCTTCTCCGTGATTACCTTCGGAATTAGATAAACCAAAAAGCCTCTCTTTTAGTATGCGATCTTGACCGTTCCAAAATGCGGGAGCAAAACAAAGCTGACATTGTGAGTCGGAAATTCCAGCAATGCCATCCTCACCCCAGCGATATGCTTTCGATCTGGCCTTGTCATGTGTGATGTAACCCCATGCATCTCCCTCCTTACTATAGTCTTCGCGCACCGTACCCCATTGGCGTTCACTTAGATAAGGTCCCCATCGGGCGGTCGGAAGTTTATCGGCCAACTGTTTGGCGAGCCTTTGTTCTTCTTCTGTTTTATTTCGCTGCATGATTAATTCGTTTTTTGCAAGCACTTCCTTTATAGTTTGTCGAGAAGCCAGGTACGGTCAAAATTGACATTACTATTTAAAAACTCGTTGCATTTTTAATTGAACTCATTGCATAGTTCATTGATTCATTGGCTTATTACAAAAAGCATGATTTGCTGGATAGCGTGTTTGTACTGCCCGCCCTTGGAATAGCCGACAGATTTCCAATTCAAATCGAAATAACCCGACACTAATATTTTTATCACGCTTCTTATACATCTTAATGATTATCTAATTCGTCACTGGAGCGATCACAGCATATACAGACAAGGACAGGCATATATAATTAACGGTTTGCTAAAAGAAAAGGTCAATTTTACATCGCGTTAGTTAGGTTAACTGAATTCATAATCACTGTCTTGTTTATTGGTAAACCGTAGCGGGTTCATTCACTAAATTAGTAGGGTATTTTATTAGAAAATTTGTTGTTATGTTAAACCTGAAATGTTCCAAAAGATCGACTGTTTTAGGATAATAAAACAGTCTTGCTTCAACCGTATTAAAGATTAGGTTTTCATTTCGTGCCCTCATACCAATAGAAAACCCGGAAAAAAAATTACGTGATTGAAACAAGGTTGCAAACCTTCGGATTATTGCTAAGTCAACTCGTGCAATTGGTGCTAAGTGAAACCCAAATAATTTATACGGTGTAAAAAAAGTTGTCTCCTGACTGAATGTAGCGCGCTGAAATCCAACTAAACTATCTGGCAAAAACCCAAGTATTCCGTCGGTATCACGAATGTCAAGCCCGCGCTTTACTTGTTGATTTATTATTGCGGCATATCCTGATCCAAATTGATTTCGCAAGATCATCTTACCAATTTTGTAAATTTTGCTATATCGCGTAAAATTGAATGAAACATATCCGTCTTGTGAATTAGCTCCCTGAAAATAGGACGCCAGGTTTACGTCATACGTAAGAATAGTTCCGCTCGACCTTATTTTGTTGTAATACAATTCACTTCCCAAATAGGCTCTTTTATTTCCAAGTTCTTTTTCCCATCCGGAAGTGAAGGTGATGCGATATCCATAAGGGATATCTTCTGTTCTACCAAAGCCCAAAACATACTGGGTCTTGTAAAAATCTTGACGAAAAAAAGTAAGTTGAGTAAGAAGAGATGTTTTGTTCCGGTAAATAAATCTACCAGGTTCAGTCAATGTGGTATTTACTGCGTTCAAGAAATGTTGATCAAAGCCACGAATAGCGATGAACCTGCGATTTCTATTTTCTCTTAAATCGTTGGGCAATTTTTTATGACCGAAAGAATAACCTAACCAATAATCCTGAATAGTGTAGGTGTATTTTGCGAAAACGCTGTCCGGCTTTTTGTAAACATTGGCTGATTTATTGTAACTGAGTTGTAAACCGCCTGCAAAACGAGCAAAAGGTTGATACA
>Ga0206942_1045_pt1 | contig 37128 bp, 42 predicted proteins | sample Alteio_BWOrgHeat_6_FD_153253 | JGI IMG/M metagenome (GOLD analysis project Ga0206942, IMG submission 153253) | Enriched cells from forest soil in Barre Woods Harvard Forest LTER site, Petersham, Massachusetts, United States -... | ecosystem: Environmental > Terrestrial > Soil > Temperate forest > O... | reverse complement strand
ATATTAGAGCCGCAAATATTGAGGGGTTATAATGAACTCATGCATCGCGTTACCTCTTCTATACGCCAATATGCCGAAGGTTCTGCAGATTTTCCTTTAGAAGCGGTTATAGAAATGATGTTGGAATTTGGAACACAGTTCAATAGGGCCGATGAAATAAAATGGGTGTTAAAAACGGCACAAGAACGACCACTACCGACCACTCATTAATTTTTGCAATTTTAAATTATATATAGTAATTATCCACCATGCTCACCTGCCACAATGTCAATTGCAATTACGGCCCCAAGCGGGTGTTTGAGGGCGTTGGTTTTAAGGCGGGTGAGGGCGCGCTGATTGTGCTGCATGGGCATAACGGCACCGGCAAAACTTCACTTTTGCATATGCTTGCCGGTTTCAAAAAACCGCTGCATGGGGTAATTGAGTGGAACGGTGAGGAAATTTCTTCGGCGATTAAGAACCACGAATTGGAAGTTACTTTTATCGGCCACGAAGTCATGGTCAAGCCGGAGCTGACGGTGCTGGAAAATATCAAATTCTGGGCGCGGCTTAGCGGCGATAAAAAATCCATACCTTTCGCGCTCAAAAAATTCGGGCTGGAAAATTATATTGAAACCAAATGCAGCGAGCTTTCCAAAGGCTGGCAGAAGCGCGTGGCATTGTCGCGCCTGGTGTTCTGCCCGGCAGATTTGTGGGTGCTGGATGAGCCGTATAACAACCTCGACCACGAAATTTCCAAATTGCTTGATACGCTGATTGCCGAAAAAATCTCCGTCGGCGGCATCGTGATTTTGTCGAGCCACATGTATGTGCCCATCGAAAGCGCGATAAAACTCAATATTTCCGACTTTGCCCCGGCGGCGGCGTTGGCCGCCTGAATTTTTAATTTGCGCTCGGCGCGCAGCCCCCGCCCTCAACGGGCTTGCCTTCGGGCGTTGCCCTCGGAACCCGTAGCATTACTTTTGGCGTGTTTTAAGAACGTCTCCGAGCGCAGCGAAGGCGAGGGCAAGGCCCGGTTAGCTAGCCCGCAGGGCGTGCGCGGCGCTTGAGCGCAATCAATAGCCATGCTTCGCGTGGCGCAATCAAAAAAAGAAAAAACTTGCCTTTGGCAAGCTTTTTTCTATAGAAAACCCCCTCGTTTTGTGTTAAAATTACACAGTTTTTTAACCAATCGACTTTACAATTGGTTCAAAACTTATTTGTTATTTTACTGGAAGATAGATGGGCGAAGATAAAAAACTGATGCAGGAGCTTGACATGCTCCGCGCCGAACACAGGACGATAGACCTGGCGATTGAAGAATTAAACGGTGCGGACATGATCCGCATCCAGAAGCTCAAAAAACGCAAACTCGTGCTCCGCGACAAAATCATGATGCTGGAGTCGATGTTATATCCGGACATCATCGCTTAAAATCCGCCATACTTACCCATCTGCTTGTGATATTTTTATTTTTAAAATCCTCAATAAAGCGCTGCTACACTCCGGTATTTAAAAATAAAAAATCCCGGCGCATCTGGGCAAGTCTAGCGAATTTTTCCACAACCTATTGCATCACTTAGTGATGAAAAACCCTTTTCCTTCAAAATCTGCGCCAGTTCTAAATTTATTTTTTTCACAATCCCCGGCCCCTGGTAGATGAAGCCGGTATAGACCTGCACCAAACTTGCACCGGCGGCGATTTTGTCGAACGCCTCCTGGCCGTTAAAAATCCCGCCGACGCCGATTATTTTTACCGCGCCTTTAGAATGCTTGTAAATTTTCCTAATTACCTCAGTTGATGCATCACGCAGCGGCTTGCCGCTTAAACCGCCAGCTTCGTCGGCGTCTTTGCTTTTTAAATTGGTGCGGGCAATTGTGGTGTTAGTGGCGATGATGCCGTCGAGTTTTATTTCCTGCACGATATCGGTAATCGAGAAAATTTCCTCCGCCGTCAAATCCGGCGCAATTTTCACCAGCAATGGCGGGCGGCGTTTTTGCGCGTCGCGGATTTCCACCACGTCTTTCAGAAGCTTGGTAATCGCCTCAGATTTCTGCAAATCACGTAAACCCGGCGTGTTGGGCGAGGATATGTTGATAGTAATGTAATCCGCCACCGGTGCGGTGCGCTCAATCAATATCAGGTAATCCTCATAAAAATTCTCGGAAGTCTTATTGGCGCCGATATTGATGCCGATTATTATTTGATTGCTCCGCAAAAGCACGCCACGCGCCCGAAGGGCGCTATCATTAATGGGGCGGCTTTGCGCCGCCTGGCTGCGCGCCGGCGGATGCGCCGGGCTGACGGCTCTGCTTCTGAATTTTTGTAGATTGTCGAGAAATACGTCAATACCCTTATTGTTGAAGCCAAGTCGGTTAATGATAGCCTCATCTTCGGTGAGCCGGAAAATGCGCGGCGCCGGGTTGCCGCTTTGCGGGCGCGGGGTGACGCTGCCGGTTTCGATAAAGCCGAAACCGAGCTTGGCAAGGCCGGGCAGAGCATAGGCGTTTTTGTCAAACCCGGCCGCCAGGCCGACCGGGTTGGCAAAATCAAGGCCGAAAATATTGCTCGCCAGCACCGGGTCACTCACGGGGCGGCACACCGGTGCCAGTCCCTTATGCAGCGCCCAGATGGCCAGATCATGCGCCTTCTCCGGCGCCAGTTTGTGTAAGAGTTTCTGCATATATTACATTCTGATTATGTCATCCCCCGAATTGCGAAGCAATTATAGGGGGATCTTATGAGGTATATTCCATAATAAGATTCCCCTATAATTTCCTGACGGAAATTCGGGGAATGACGTTATTTTAATTGCCACTCCAGCTCCTCACCGGCGAGGAATGGAATAATCTTTCCTTCCGCCGTGTCAATAAATTCTGCGATTTTGTGCGTGGATTTCTTTAAAATTATCTTATCTTTGTTATATGGCAAACCATAAAAATCCGCCCCGAAGCGGCTCATGAAATTCTCGAATTTGGTTTGGGTCCGTTTTTTGGTCAAATCTTCCGCCTCGTCAAATACTCGCGCATATAATTCCACCGCGGCGACGGCATTGAAACACCCGGCGCAACCGCATGCAGCTTCCTTTTTATGCTGCAAATGCGGGGCGCTGTCGGTGCCGCAGAAGAACTTGCCGCTATCGCTTAGCGCCGCCGTCACTAAGGCTTTGCGGTGCTCCTCGCGCTTCAAAATCGGCAGGCAATAATAATGCGGGCGCACGCCGTTGCTGAGCATATCGTTGCGGTTGAACAGTAAATGCTGCGGCGTGATTGTCGCGGCGATATTTTTTCCGGCCGTGCTGACAAAATCTGCGCCCTGTTTTGTTGTTACGTGCTCCAGAACAATTTTCAAAGCGTCGAATTTTTTCACCAGCGCTTGCAAATGCCGCTCGATAAACACCGCCTCGCGGTCGAAAATATCAATATTTTTATCAGTGACTTCGCCGTGGATTAAAAACAAAATCCCGTATTTCTCCGCCGCTGCCAGCACTGGGTAGATTTTTTTAATATCCGTCACCCCCGAATCCGAATTGGTCGTGGCGCCTGCCGGGTAATATTTTATGGCTTTGACAATCCCGGATTTTACCGCCTTCTCAATTTCCGACGCAGGAGTGTTATCGGTTAGATACAAGGTCATCAGTGGTTCTAATCCGGGCGCCGCAGATTTTATGCGCTGATGATAACTTTGCGCTGATTCAACAGTTGTCACCGGCGGCACCAGGTTGGGCATGGCGATGGCGCGGGCGAATTGGGCGGCGGTGTAGGGGGCGACGCTTTTTAAAATTTCGCCGTCGCGCAGATGGACGTGGAGGTCGTCAGGCTTGGTGATTTGGAAGGAAATCATGGCTATATGAATAGTTTGTTTGGCGATTTCCGCAACAGGAAATTGAGGGAAATTGCCGGGCTGGATGAAACTGAAAAGCTGGAGTGATATCTTTATATAATGATATCTTTATATAAAGATAGTCGCCTTAAGGTTGCAAACGCGGCAGGAGAATGCGGCGCTCTTAAAGGTTTAATTTTTACGCCAAAGGTTTAATTCCCTTGAGGCCTCACACCTTCAATCAAGTCTTAAAATTTATCTGCTCGAATTTGCTTTTGCTGCTCTGGACAAACACCGCGTTAAGCGAGGCGAGCAGCGCGGTTTCGGCATCGTCGGCGGCAGTGATAGCGTGCACACCGTAGGCGAGGCTGATGTTGATGACGCCGTTATTCCACCGCAAGGGCATGGCGCGCAGCTCAGCACATAATTTTTCCGCCTTGGTTTTGACGTCGGCGAACTCGGCGAAATACATGATGACGCCAAACTGGCTTTCGTTGATGCGGGCGAAAAAATCGGTGTCGCGGATGTTTGCGGCGATGAATTCGGCAACGTGCCCGGCCACCCGCGCCCCGGCCTGGTAGCCATAAGTGCGGTTGATTTGCTCGTAATCGCTAAGTGAAAAACTTACCAGCGAAGTCGCCGAACCGGAATATCTTTTGCCCATGGCGATTGACCAGTTGAGGCGTTTTATCAGCGCCCTGCGGTTGGGGATGGTGCTTGTTGCGTCAACATCAACAAGTGCTTGCAGGCTCTCAAACTGTTCGCGCAGGGCGGTTAGTGATTTATTCAACTGCTCGATATGGTCGAGCAGGCCGTTAACCGCAATGCTGACCGAGGGGGTGATTTCATACTGGGGGATGCCCAGCTCTTCCAGCTTAGCGGACAAAGATCCGCACTTCTTCGTTGGCGACCGCGCCGGTTTCGCTGCGCAAGCTCACCTGGCTTCCAGGCACCCCGGTTTTGGCGATGGCGTCGGCAACTTCCTGCCCATGCGTGCCGGTGCCGCTGGTGGTAACGTCAACAACGTCAAAAACCACGGTCGGCTTGGTGGCGGTGGCCTGTTTCACGACGTCGGCCAAACGGCTTTTATACGCCACTTGCGGCTGGTTGAAGCGGATGGTCATCAGCGCCGGGCCGTCGGCGCGGGCGGCGGTAATTGTGAAGGCCAAAACGAAACTTGAGGCGAAAAAAACATTTACAAGCAATTTCATAACTAATATCCTTTGAACAGAGTAATTCTGGCGCCGATAATAGGCAATATGGATAAAAAAACAAGATGAAAATATATACCGTCTATTTAAGGCCGGAAGGCGAGAAAACCCTGCAATCAGCCGTTTTGGTGCCGGAGGGGTTTTCGTGGCTGGCGATAATTTTCCCGCTCAACATGGTTGCCGCCGCCGCCAGCCGCAACTGGGCGTTTTTGATGATATTGCTGCTTTATCTGGTCACCGCCGTTGCCCAGTTCCATAGCCATGACGTCAACAGTATCATCGTCGCCATCAAGCTCGGCCTGTTCCCGTTTTTGGGCGTGTGGGCCAATGATTTGCTGCGCTTTACCCTTCAACAGCGCGGCTACCATATGGCGGGGATTGTCAGCGGCCGCAACGAATCCGAAGCGCAGCTCCGGTTTTTCGAGGAAGTCACGGCGCAGAGTTACACTCATTTTCACGCATAATTAATTAATTTATAGTAAATTATCAGGTCTGGATGGCAATAAATCTGGCGATTATCGACTACGGTTCCGGCAATTTGCGCTCCTGCGCCAAAGCGTTTGAACATGTGCTCGGCCATAAGGTCAACGTCACCAGCAGGCCTGAAGATTTGCACAGCGCCACCCACATAGTCCTGCCCGGCGTCGGCGCCTTTGGTGATTGCGCTAGCGGTTTGCGTAAAATCCCGGGCATGGTGGCGGCGCTAGAAAAAGAAGTTTTGCACAATAAAAAACCCTTTCTCGGCATTTGCGTCGGCATGCAGTTGCTGGCCGATACCGGCCATGAATATGGCGAGCATAAGGGTTTGGGCTGGATAAAAGGCGAGGTGCGCAAAATCACGCCCGCTGATAAAACCCTGCCCATTCCGCATATGGGCTGGAATGGTTTGGAGGTTACGCAAAAATCACCGCTGCTGAAAAATTTGAGCGCGGATGTTTATTTCACCCACTCATATCAATTCATCGCCGCCGATAATGATAATTTACTGGCCGTGACCGATTATGGTGGTAAGGTGACGGCGGCGATTGGCAAAAACAATATCATGGGCGTGCAGTTCCACCCCGAGAAAAGCCAGAATGCTGGACTGGAATTGATAAAAAACTTTCTGGAAATGAAATAATGCAGAATAATACCAAAAAAGATTTCGAGCCGAAAATCAAGGTCGAGAAACTGACCGGCTTCAAAGGCTCTGATTTGGAAGATCTGTGCGATGCCATGGAAAAAACAATTGCTGATGCCGGCACAGGACTGTTTTCAGTCGGTTTCAACTGGGTGGAAGCGCCGCCGCGCGAAAAACTGGAGAGTTACTGGAAAGGTTTGCTGCTGGTGCCGGAGCGGACATTATTCGTCGGCCGCATTGACGGCGTTATTGCCAGCTCCATCCAAATCATAAAACCGCCGCCGAGCAACCAGGCGCAAAGCTTTGCCGCCACCATGCGCGAACATTTCGTGGCACCGTGGGCACGCGGGCACGGGCTTGCCAAACTGCTTTTGAAGGCGGTAGAGGAAGAATGCGTTGCCCAAAAGTTGAAAATTTTGAAACTCGAAGTCCGCGCCTCCCGCGATGCGGCAATTTCGCTTTATGAATCATTTGGTTTCAAGCGCTGGGGTATGCTCGATAAATACGAAATGGTCGGCGGCAATTACATCGCCGGTTATTTTTATTACAAGGATTTGCTATGATAATTTACCCGGCAATTGACATCAAAGACGGCAACTGCGTGCGGCTCAAGCAGGGCAATATGGACGAGGAAACTATTTTCTCGGTCGACCCGGCCAAGCAGGCGCGGCATTGGGAGAATATGGGTTTCCAGTGGCTCCATGTCGTGGATTTGAACGGCGCGGTTGAGGGCAAGCCGCGCAATATTTATGCGGTGCAGAAAATTATCCACGCCGTGAAAATCCCGGTGCAGCTCGGCGGCGGCATCCGCGACGTGCAGACGGCGGAGAGCTGGTTTGAGGCGGGCGTTTCGCGCCTGATTCTCGGCACCATCGCCATCGAGGCGCCGAAAATTGTTGAGGAATTATGCCAAAAATACCCCGGCAAAATCGCCGTCGGCATTGATGCAAAAAATGGCATGGTGGCAACAAGGGGGTGGATACGCAAAACCAAAACTTCCGCCGTTGAGCTGGCGAAAAAATTTGAGGATAAAGGCGTCGCCGCTATTATTTACACCGATATCGACCGCGACGGGCTGATGGGCGGGCCGAACATTATCGAGACGCTGGAACTGGCGCAGGCGGTGAAAATCCCCATCATAATTTCCGGGGGGATATCGTCCACCGAAGACGTCCGCCGCGTCAACGAAACCGGCAAAATCGCCGGGGCAGTAATCGGCCGCGCCTTGTACGATGGCTCTATTGACCCTATCGAAGTGCTCGCTGTCTGATATGCTGAAAACCCGCATCATCCCGTGCCTCGACGTTAAGGATGGCCGCGTCGTCAAGGGGATAAATTTCCTGAACTTGAGCGATGCCGGCGACCCGGTGGAGCAGGCGAAAACCTATGAAAAACAGGGTGCGGACGAGTTATGCTTCCTCGACATCAATGCCACGCATGAGAACCGCGGCATATTATATGACGTGGTTTCCTCGGTGGCCGAGCAATGCTTTATGCCGCTCACCGTCGGCGGCGGCGTGCGTACATTGGATGATATAAGGCAGTTGCTGCTGGCCGGAGCGGATAAAGTTTCGATAAATTCCGCGGCTGTCGCAAGGCCGGAATTTGTCCGCGAGGCGGCGGAAAAATTCGGCAACCAGTGCATTGTCGTCGCCATTGATACTAAATGGAATGGCGAAGTGGCCGAGATTTTCACACATGGCGGGCGGAAACCTACGGGGTTGAAAACGATAGAATGGGCAAAACGCATGCAAAGCTACGGCGCCGGGGAAATTTTGCTGACCTCGATGGACAGGGACGGCACCAAGCGCGGCTTCGACACCAAAATCACCCGCGCCGTGGTTGATGCGGTGACAATTCCGGTAATCGCCTCCGGCGGCGTCGGCGGCCTCGAGGATTTCGTTGACGGCGTGCGCGAAGGCGGCGCTTCGGCGCTATTGGCAGCCTCGATTTTCCACTTCGGCGAATATACGATTGCCGAGGTAAAAAAATATATGGCAAAAGCGGGTATCAGCGTCAGGCTTTAGGGTCGAGCACTTCCTTCTCCATTACCAGGCGGATATATTGCTGGTAAGGCATTGAAAGCTTTTTGGCTTTTGCCTTGATGGCTTCGAGCAGCTTCGCGGAAATGCGCAAATTCACTTTTTCTGCCTTTGGCATAAGTTCAAATTTTACCCGGCGAAAATTCCCTGCGTGTATATAATCGCTTAAATCACCTTCTAGGAATTCCTCTAATTCCTTATCGCTTTTAAAAACCGGAATTTTTTTATTCATAATCTCTCCATTACCCATCTCTCCATTACCCGTCATCGCGGACTTGTTCCGCGATCCGGTTATTAGAATAGTAATGTAGCCTCTGATTACCAGACCCCGCGACAAGCGCGGGGTGACGATATAGTAATTTTGTCCATACATATGTCAACACAAAAAAATATATGGCAAAAACAGGCATTGCTGTTAGGTTATAGGGGATAATTCAAACAAATATTGCCATGCCTAATTCAAATTCACCCGATAACCTCCTCAAGCAGCTTTTTCAATTAGTTGAGGAGCGCAAAAACTCCGAGCTGAAAAACTCATACACGGCCGCGCTGTTCAAAAAAGGCAAGCACCGCATTGCGCAAAAAGTCGGCGAGGAGGCGGTGGAAGTTGTCATCGCCGCCATCAAGGGCAATAAGCAGGAGTTGATTGACGAGGCTTCCGACCTGGTTTTCCACCTTTTCGTATTGCTTTCTGATGCCGGGGTGACGCTTGATGACATCATCATCGAGCTGCAAAAACGCCGGATGAAGCGGGATAATGACCGTGATAATTAGACAGAGGCATGATGAAATCGCTTTCTAATAATCAAGAACTCTACAAATATCTGCTTGATTTGACAGCTAAATTAGAGAATCGCAATGCCGTTGAACTGAGCAAAACGGTGGCTTCAGCGGGAAGGCATGCATCAGGAATGAGTACGGAATTTCTAGGTGAATCTCGGATTGCTTTGCGGCGTGTCTTAGAAAAAGAAAATGGGATTTTAATAGTTCAGGAGCGTGCTGATTTGACGGTGGTGTTAGAGCAGCTAAATAATGCTCTTGATAATAGATGAGGAATATATGACTGAAATTACCAAACCGGATGCGGATTTATTATTCAACCAAGCCCACACCCACACGGCGTGGCTGGACAAACCTGTGGATGATTCGCTGCTTAAAAAAGCCTATGACCTCGCCAAAATGGCGCCGACATCGGCCAATTGCCAGCCGATGCGGATTGTTTTTGTAAAGTCCAAGGCAGCCAAGGAACGGCTGAAACCATTGCTGGACAAGGGCAATGTCGATAAAACCATGGCCGCGCCGGTGACGGCGATTATTGCCTATGATATGAAATTTTATGAATTTCTTCCTGAGTTTTTCCCGCACTCGCCGGGGATGAAGGATTATTTCGCCAAGAATGAGGAACTTGCCAAAACCACGGCTTTCCGCAACGGTTCGCTGCAGGGGGCGTATTTTATCATCGCCGCCCGCGCAATGGGGCTGGATTGCGGGCCGATGAGCGGCTTCAACAATGACGGCGTCGATAAGGAGTTTTTCAGCGGCACCTCATACAAATCCAATTTCCTGATAAATCTGGGCTATGGTGATGCCTCAAAGCTGTTCCCGCGTGGCCCAAGGCCGGAATTTAGCAGGTTTTGCCAGGTTTTGTCATGAAAGTTTAACAAAACTAGAGTATTATTAGCCTATGCAGGGAATAGCCGCGTTTTTATTTTTTGCCCTATTCTATTTCGTCTCCGTGACGCCAGCCGCCGCCCTGAGTACGGCTGTCAGCAACCGCAACCTGCAAAGCTTCAAGCTGGATATTGATGATGCCACCACCGGCAACGCGCCATTGGCCGGGCCATGCTGCGAAGATGCTGTCTTCGACCCCAATATTTCCCCCGCCAGCGGCGACGAAACCGCGCAGGAAGTGAAAGTGCTGCCGAAATTCAGCTACGGCAAAAACGATGATGATTACAGCCCCCGCATCGACCAGTATGACACGCAACTGGGGGTGAAGGTCAAAGTGCCGGTGGATTTCTGATTTATTAATTGCGCCCCGTGCGAAACGCTCGGGCGTTTCTCCGATGGCGCACCGGCGGATGCGCCGGGCTGACGGCTCTGGACTTCGCTAGATTTTTTGTTAAGCTGCAATTATGGCTTACGATAAAAATAATATTTTCGCTAAGATAATCCGAGGCGAGATACAATCCAAAAAGATTTATGAGGATGATGACGTGCTCGCTTTCCACGATATCGCGCAAGCCGCGCCGGTGCATGCGATTGTGGTGCCCAAGGGCGAGTATGTTTCTTTCGATGATTTTGTGCGCAATGCAGCGGCGGAAAAAATCGCCGGATTTTTCAAAAAAGTCCAGGCCATCGCCGCGCAGTTGGGGGCCGATAAAAACGGCTACCGCCTCATCACCAACCACGGCAAAAACGCCTCGCAATCCGTACCGCATTTCCACGTCCACATCATTGGCGGCAGGCCGCTGGGCGCGCTGCTACCGGGGGATGCTCATGTGCGATGAGCGAACTCCTGAACTTCGGAACTCCTGAACTTCGGAAATTCAGAAGTTCAGGAATTCAGAAGTTCATCAAACCAGCAGCCGCAGGCTTGCCTTGGTGCCGGGCAAAAGCAGCGCTTCAGTTTTATAAACCTGCCGTAAATCGCTAACTTTTATGCCGATGCGTTTGCGTAAATCGCCGACTTTATCACGCGTGAATTTCTCAAACGGGAATTCGTAGATTTTGCTGGCCTTGCATGATTTGCCGTAGAGGAAGCCGAGCTCGTAGGCTATCATATGCTTGCGGCTGAAGCGGTATTTTTTTGGATAAATGTACATTGAAGCCTTTTTGAAAATAAATTCCTGGAGGCGCGAGATGTTTTTCGACGTGCCCATGGTGAAGCCGATGACGAAAGCTTCGTCCTGCGGCAACAGCCCGCGGCCGAGGAGGATGTGGATGCAGTCGTGGCGCTCCAGCGAAACGGCGCCGGAAAGCGCGATGGGCGAGGCGGGGTTTTCAAACAGTTTGACGATTGCGGAAATATCCTCCTGCTCGTTGGCGGGCAGGGTTTTGATGACGGCGGCCAGAGTCTTGTTGCCGTTGGCAAGCCCGGGGTTCCAGTCTTTATAATCAGATTTCGCGGATTTTTTGGCCATGGCTGATTATAACATTGCCAAGGTTAAAAAACCAGAAATGGCGGGGGATGGCGTTAAAAATCAATTAGATTGCTGGCTGGGCTCTTGCGGCAGCCTTGAGCCCGGATTGGACGGAAGCAACCGCTTGTTTAAATAGGCCAGCATTTAACTCTAATCCTGAGATAATGGCACTTAACGTGGGTTCTGGAATTGCCATAAATCCTTGGTCACCCAATGCATCTTTAAGCTCCATTGCAAGCCAATCTAAACTGCTGCCGGCTGGAATTTCGTCGTGATGGTCGGTAATAAACTTTCTAACAGTGCGTGCAAGTGTAGCTGGGTCTAATTCAGCTACCGTGGCAGAAGGGGCGGAAACTCCTACCGGAGGTGGCATGAGGGGGTAGACTCTTTTGGCCGGTAAATCTAGATGCTCCTGGGGTATTATAAATTTCATAATAATTTTCTCAAAAATGAGTTATAAAGGTATATTAACGTCTTATTTAGAAATTGCAACTCAAATATTTAAGGTTGCTGCCAATTCCGCCCACTCCCGCTTGGTCAAGCCGCTGCTTTCCTGCGTCACTTTTTCGCCTTTTATCAAACGCTTAACTATTTCGGTGCCGGTTTTGGAGAGCGCCGTATTATGCAGGCGGTATTCCTCGAAAGCTTCGGCCGTCAGCGGGCACCATTTTTGCAAAACCCCAATCATCGCCTCGGCATAAACGCGGATTTCATATTGCGCGTGGTCGTCGGCGCGCAGGCGCAGGAAGTGCATGAGGTTATGCAAATCAGTTTTCCAGTACCATTCGGTGTAATAGTTCAACGTCAAATTCATTCGCGCCAGTTCGCGGGCGAGGCCGTCTTTGCTCTCATCAATTTTATTCCCGGCGGCATCCTCGTTGAGCATTTCCTGATAATGGCCGTAGCATTTTTCTGAATCTTCGCTCAAGATTTGCAGCACGCGCTTGGCTTCGTCGCCGGTCAGCAAACGGTCGCGGCCCTGATGGTTGGATTTGCTTTGCGAGGCGAGGTTTTCGGCGGTGGGAATATAGAATTCCTTGCTCAAAATCGAATAACGCGCCGAATATTCGTTGACATTGGCGGTGCGGTGGCGAATCCACTGGCGGGCGACGAACATCGGCAGCTTGACGTGGAATTTGATTTCGCACATCTCGAACGGTGTCGAGTGCCAGTGGCGCATTAGGTAAAAAATCAGCCCCTTATCCTGGTTGACCTGCTTGGTGCCCTTGCCGTATGAAACGCGGGCGGCCTGCACGATTGCGGCATCATCACCCATATAATCAACGACGCGTACAAAACCGTGGTCGAGGACTTTGATTGGCTCGTATAATATTTCCTCGAGCGCGGGCACGGTGGCGCGGCGGGTTTGGAATTTCTCGTCCCGCTGTGAGGAAATCTCTTGTTTTCTCGTATCGGATACTGACATATTCTTAACTTATAACCGAGCTTTACAGTTAATCAATGCCAAAAATTGTCGCCATCAGCCAGTCGGGCTACCTGCCGTGGAAAGGGTATTTTGATATTATCAGCCGGGTGGATGAATATATTATCCTCGACGAGGTGCAGTATCCAAAGGAGACTTTCTGCAACCGCAACCACATCAAAACGCCGGAGGGGTTGCAATACCTGACGGTGCCGGTGGTGACGAAGGGCAGGGCGGAACAAAAAATCAGCGAGGCACAGGTGGCGGATGCAAAATGGGCGCATAAACATTGGAGCACGATACAAAATAATTACGCGCGCAGCGAATTTTTCGGCTTGTACAAGGACAGGTTTGCCGAGGTTTATGACAAGGCGGCCGCTTTGCAGAACTTAAGCGCCATCAACGAGTCTTTCCTGCGCCTGCTGTGCGGGATTTTGGGGATAAATACCAAACTGACGCAGTCATCGGAATACGAATTGGCCGAGGGTAAAAATGAGAAAGTTGTTGGGCTGCTGAAACAATCCGGCGCTGGAATATACCTGGCGCGCCCCGGCAGCCGTGAATATATGCAAGCGGCGCCCGCGCTGTATGAGGGGATAAAAATAGTTTATATGGATTACGCCGGTTACCCGGAATATAAGCAGCAGAACGGCGAATTCGTCCACAATCTCAGCGTCATTGATTTAATCTTCAACATGGGGCCCGAAAGCCCAAAATATTTAAATTCCCGCTTTAAATTGGCAGTTGAATAATGGCCCAGGGAAACGGTGTGGAGAAACGGTGTTTTTAATCTAAAATTAATAACTTAAGGCTAGTATTAGCCATATTTCCAATCCGGAGTTATTATGCCCCTAGCGTTCGATTTGGCCAAGGCGATAAAAGCCAGCAAGGTCACCAAACTCAGCTTCAGCCAGAATGAACAGAAGCTCGACGGCACCGGCGCCGCTGAACTGGCCAAGCTTTTGGCTAAAAATAAATCTGTGACCGCGCTTTCTGTCGCCGATAGTTATGATATCGGCAAAGCCGGTATCGCCGCCCTCATCAACATGCTCAAAACCAACGACAGCCTCAACTGTTTGAGCTTTTCCGGCTGCAATCTCGGCGGCGACGGCCTGGCCAGGATTGCCGAGGCGCTCAAAACCAATTCCACGCTCACCGAGCTGCAAATCGCCAATGATGATTTTACTGATTATGATATAAAAATTCTCTGCGAGGCGCTCAAAACCAATAAAGGCGTGACCTCGCTCAAATTGTCGAATACGCGCTTCGGCGCCGAGGCTGCGGATTATCTGGCGCAGATGCTGCAAACCAATGATAAAATCACCGTCCTCGGCGTGCCGGGAAATTTGCTGTGGGACGAGGGCGCCGCACATTTGCTGAGCGGCGTAAAAGATAACCGCAATTTGCGCCGCCTCCAGCTTGACGGCACTAATATATCCGATGCCAGTATAGGGAATATCATAAAATTGCTGGAAGCCAATAATACGCTAAAGGAACTGGTATTGAACAACAACCTGCTCTCCGACGACAGCGTTGACGAGCTTGCTGAAGCTTTCCGGGCGAAAATGAAAGCCATGCCCGACTTCAACATGAAGATCGCCGAGAATAACCTGAGCACCTACGGCTATGAGGCAATGGCCGACGCTTTCCACGATACGGATAATATAAAAGACAGCTATGACCTTCTGGTCAAAACCCTCAAGCGCGATGCCATAATCGAGAAGCTGAAAGACGTGATAAGCACCCCGGCCAGGGAAAACATCCCCGAGGACGAGTATGAATCAAGCGTCATCATCTTTGAGGCGCTGGGGATCTGGGAGCAGAATTCGGCCGCGAAAAACCTGGAATTGCTGGCCGATGCCGTGCGCATGCTCAAAAAAAACACGCGCCTGCGCCGTGATAACCCCTTATTCGGCAGGCTCAGCAATAATAAAATCCTGTTTGTAATCAGCGGCGTAAAACTTGAATATGCGGCCAAGATAAGGGACAGGATAGCCAGCGTCAGCCGCGAATTACCCAACTATCCCGTGGCCGGGGAGTGCTACAAGGCCGACCAGGAATCCTTAAAAATCATCGAAGCGATAGGCTGATTGCGCCCTTAAATAACAGGTTCTGATTTATCCGCATTTCCTTAATATAATCCGCCGTGAGGAAAAAATACCACAGCCGGGGTAAGCGGCAGGAAATTATAGGATTAACGGCGTAAAATAGCGTAGAAACCGGGCGCGGCTGTCGGCGCTTGGCGCAATAATTACAAAATTATTAAGATTATGTAAAAATTAATTTTATATTAACAAAATATTTATATACTGGGCAATGTACCGTATTGCCGCCTACAGACAGCGGCAGCTTGTGTGATTAGATGAAATTTAATAGGGGTTGGTTGTGCGTCGGTTAACATTGGCACTAATAATCAGCGTATTAGGGATTATAACCGCCGCGGTGATAATTGGCCAGAGTTCATATGCTACATCGGGCTGCGGTAATATATGTCCTGAAGGGTTGGAGCGGCAGGGTGACAGCACTTGTGCCTGCGAATGCCCGGTGGGGTATGGCGGCGTCAATTGCGATATTCCGGGCAGCAGGCCGGGTGACGGCGGCGGTATAGTATGCGACAGCGGCGAGGTGCCTGATGGTAGTGGCGGCTGCGCCCCTGCGGCGCCAACTTGCGGCGGCACGCAAATGCCTGATCCGGGCGGCTGTGCCGGTAACGGCACCTGGGACCCGTGCCGCGATACTTGTGACTGCAGTATCAGCGGCGGCACATGGGATGGCGAGATTTGCTATACCGGACCAGCCAGCGCCTGCCCCAACCCGCCTATGGGCTGCGGGCCAGGTGATTGGCCATATGGAACCTGGGATACCGTCAACTGCACCTGCCACTGCCCCGGCGGTGCGGTATGGCAGGGTGATACCAATAGCGGAGTATGCTCTTGCAATGACCCGGCACTGATACAGGACGCTAGCGGCATTTGCGTCCCTGCCGGCTGCGCGGATAGCGGCACCTGGAATGCGGCGAATAATACCTGCGATTGCCAGGTTGACGGCCCAAGCGCATGGAATGGTAGTAACTGCCAAACCTGCCCTAATAGCTGCCTATCCGGCACGATGGATTATTCCACCTGTACCTGTATTGATCCGGGCTGCGCATCTTCGGGCGGCAGCTGGGCCGGTGGCACCGGCACATGTGATTGCAGTAATAGCAACTCAGGGCAGCATTGGAGCGGCACCAGCTGCCAAGCCTGTCCGACCAGCTGCGGGTCCGGCGCTATGGATAATGGTTCCTGCACCTGCAGTGATCCGGGCTGCACAGCTTCGGGCGGCACCTGGGACAGCAGCACCGGCAGTTGTGATTGCAGCACCAGCCCCTATGGGCCAACCTGGGATGGAAGGAGTTGCCTGCCAACCCCATGCGGCGACACCGTTGCCGGCGTTGGTTATAGTTATATCCAAGGGCTCACTCCCGCACCCGACTACTGCACCCAAGGCGGCGGCAATTTCGGCCCGGTTCACTGGAACAGTTGCCTCGGACTATGCATCAACAGCCAGGGCCTCGCAATAGGCGGCCCCGGCGGCCCTTGGCCTGATTCAGACGCGCCTATAGCAATAGCGGGTGATGTGGGCGCCGGCGGCTGTGTAGATTATTGCGGGAACGGCGTCTGCGTAACCCAGGATATGATTGATACTTGTCACCAAATGGGCAACGGCGATTATGTTTTCGACTACTATGGTTGCGATTGTGCGCCGCCATGCCCACCCAACTTTAACTATAACCCTGCTAACGGCCAGTGCGAATGCCTGACAGCCTATTGTGACCGCGACGATGCAGTGTTAAATCTGGATACTTGCACATGTAGCTGGCCGGAATGCGCGACCGGCATGAGTTACAACCCGGACACCTCGCAATGCGAGTGCCCTGACGGCAGCACGCAGCTCGATGCAAACGGCAACTGCCCATGCTCAAGTGATGAAATCTGGAACCCGGGCACTCAAACCTGCGATTGCGCCGGGGATATGGAAAGGGCTGGCGATGGTAATTGCATGTGCCCTGAAGGTTATGCCCAATGCGGAGACCATAATTGCGTGCCGATAGCTCCTTGTGCTGAGGAATACTGCGGCGATATTCAACCCGATTGCAGTTGCGGAAATTTCTGTCAGGGAAACAATCAGCTTATATGTAAAAAAGGCGTGGGCACCTGCAGCTGCCCGAATATAGGCGGCAGCCCAGCGCAGTTATGCAGCGTTGGAGCCAAAGCCGGGCAATGTATCTCAACAGATTGCGGCGGAGCTAAAGTCTATGATCCGTCGACCTGCTCGTGCCATAAAAAATGCGGAGCCAAGCAGGAGCTATGCGGTGGCCAATGCGTCAACTATCAATGTCCAAAGGGGCAAACTTTTGATTCAGACTTATGCGGGTGCACGACCGGCAATCAATCTTGCCCTGATGGTGAATTCGGTTGTGGTGGGACATGCTGCGCCGGAGGATCTTTGTGCGTTAATAATGAATGCCAGTCACCTGTATAGGTGGTTTCGACTAAGTATTTCGTGATATATCAGGCGACTTCCCGGCCTGCCTTGTAAATTCACCAATATCGGTGGCGGCGACGGCGCCGGTTTTGTTCGTGGCCCGGGATACATCATAATATACATCATAATTTTTACCGGTTTCTCTCTCCTTTTCCACCTGAACTTTCGCGTCAAAAGCGTGCCTTATATGTATGTAATTTTCTTTGGCGGATTTATTCAAAAATGAATTTGCCATAACGGCAAGATAGCTGCCGGTATTTCCAACATCCGGCGGTATGGGTTTTGGCACACGAACTATGTAATTAAACATTGCCTGGGTTTTAGGTGATAAAGCTTCCAGTTTATGCACGATTCCTGGCTTCAGTTCACTGCAGGAGATGGAAGGCTCATTTTTTGCCTCTTCTACTTTATCCCGGATCTCCTCCGGAGCTGACTTCTCCGGATGTTTTTTTGGATCTAATATTATTGCCGGGGCGAAATTTGCGATTTGCACCTGGGTGGCGATTATCGTATCAATATGCGTTCTCGGATGCGCATTACGCTTATGGTCGCGGCCTATATGGTCATATTTGCCGCCTTCCACAAAACCGGCATCGCCCACTAATTTCAAAAAAGCCGCAAATTCCATATAATACCCGCACTATTACTTAAAAACCCATTAAACCACAGTATTGTTACATTCTTGTTAAAGAACCACAAAATAAGGTGGTAATAATTGAATTTTTAGCAATCAGAATATGTATTTGTAAATTAAAGCAATATAATTTGCCAGAGCTTATATTTTAAGCTACTTGAATGCAAATAGCAACTAATGCCAACCGGATTAATATGCAAAAAACGCCGCAAAAGCAGTTTCAGGCCAAGCTGAAAAACCTGCGCGCCAACGACCAAACCTCGTTTTATGCCAAGGGCAGGAAGGATTTCACCGTCCGCAGGCACAGTTTTTTTGCCACCAGGCTTTACCGCACCATCCTCTCCGCCATATTAATTGCCGCGGGCGTGACTTTCATAGTTTATAAAAACACGCTGCTCGGCGCGGTGCTATGCATATTGCTAGGCATTGGGCTATACATATATGCCAAACATATCGAGCGTTTGAAAAAACTGCTGACCACCACGGAATTCCTGAACGCATTATTCTCGTCAATTGTCGGCGCCGGGCATAAATTCTGCATCATCGTCAATATTGACAGCGGCGATATAGTTTATATGAATAACCAGTTCCAGCAGATGTTCCCCGAGATGCTGCCAATGCCGAAACGCGAGCTTAAAACCTTGCTTGAGGTTTATAAAGTGGACGAATCCGCAGGCATTTTAAGCGCGCTGAAAGCCGCAAAAAAAACCAGCATAACGGCGCAAACCCAAAGCGGCAATGACAAAAAAGCGTCTTCAATTTTATGGTCTATAGAGCCAATCGCCCGCCCCAGCGGCTTCTCTATCATCCGCGGCCAGTAAAATAGGTTGAAGTTTAGGGGTTTTTGCCTAAATTACGCCAGAAAGTCTACTATGCCTTGCTGCAAATGGCATTTTTCTGCGCTCCGTTGCTCACGTACTAAAATGTACGCTCCGCTGCGATGCTCAAAAAACTCCATTTTCGCTGGCGGCCTAGCGACTTTATTAATAGTATCTAAAAGATAAATATGTTCAACAACAAATCCATCCTCATCACCGGCGGCACCGGCTCGTTTGGGCACCAGTATACCAAGACTTTGCTCGAGCGTTATAAGCCGCAGCGCATCGTCATTTACTCGCGTGATGAGCAGAAGCAGTGGGCGATGCAGCAGGAATTTCCGCAGAAAGAAATGCGCTTTTTCATCGGCGATGTCCGCGACGGTAACCGCCTGAAGCGGGCAATGAAAGGGATTGATTTCGTCATCCACGCTGCCGCCTTGAAAATCGTCCCGGTGGCGGAATATAACCCGATGGAATGCATCAAAACCAATATCCACGGCGCCGAAAACGTCATCCGCGCCGCGATTGATTCAGGTGTCGAAAAAGTGATTGCGCTCTCGACAGATAAAGCCGCCAACCCGATAAACTTATACGGCGCGACCAAGCTGGCTTCGGATAAATTATTCGTCGCCGCCAACAACATGGCGGGTGGCCATAAGACGGTTTTCTCAGTGGTGCGCTATGGCAATGTCGTCGGCTCCCGCGGCTCGGTGGTGCCGTTTTTCCAGAAGCTGATTGATGAAAAAGTGAAAGAACTGCCGATAACCGACGAGCGCATGACGCGGTTTTGGATTACCTTGCAGCAAGGTGTTGATTTCGTTTTGAAGAATTTTGAGCGCATGTATGGCGGCGAGATTTTCGTGCCGAAAATCCCCTCGATGCGGATTATGGATTTGGCGCAAGCGATGGCGCCGGGTTTGAAAACCAAAACCATCGGCATCCGCCCCGGCGAGAAGCTGCATGAGGTGATGTGCCCGGCTGATGATTCGCACCTGACGCTGGAATTCGCCGACCATTTCGTCATCCGCCCGACGATTAAGTTTTACCATGAAAATGTTGATTACGCCGTCAACAAGTTAGGCGAAAAAGGCAAGGATGTAGCGCAAGGGTTTGAATATAATTCCGGCGCCAATAAACATTTCCTGAGCGTTGAGGAATTGAAGAAAATCAACAAAGATAACTTATAATGTCTAATATCGTCATTGCGGGCCCGACCCGCAATCCATGGTTTAACCGCCTCCTAAGCCAATGTCATGAGGTTGCCAGGGGATGGATGGCGGGTCAGGCCCGCCATGACGGAATAGTGGTGTCTATATGATTCCTTACGGCAAACAGGATATTTCCGACGATGATATTGCGGCAGTGGTGGCGGTTTTAAAATCCGATTTCCTCACCCAAGGCCCGCAGGTGCCGAAATTTGAAGAGGCGCTAAAAAATTATGTCGGTGCCAAACACGCCGTGGCGGTCAACTCGGCAACTTCGGCCTTGCATATAGCCTGCCTGGCGCTCGGCGTCGATGCGGGGGATGAAGTGTGGACATCGCCGAACAGTTTCGTCGCCAGTGCCAATTGCGCGCGCATGTGCGGCGCCAAAGTTGATTTTGTTGATATTGATGCCAACACCTACAATATTTCACCGGACGCGCTGGAGGAAAAACTGAAAGCGGGCAGGGCGCCGAAAGTGTTGATCCCGGTGCATTTCGCCGGGCAATCTGCCGAGTTGGAACGCATAAAAAAACTCAGCGACGAATATGGTTTTAAAATAATTGAGGATGCCAGCCACGCAATTGGCGGCGCGTATAAAAATAAAAAAATCGGCAATTGCGAATTTTCGGATATCTGCGTTTTCAGCTTCCATCCGGTGAAAATAATCACCACCGGCGAGGGCGGCATGGCGGTGACCAATGACGCAAAACTGGCGGAGAAAATGGCGCAATTGCGCACGCATGGGATTGTGAAAAAAGACGCTTGGCTCTACGAGCAAACCGAGCTCGGCTATAATTACCGCCTGACGGATATCCAAGCTGCGCTGGGCACAAGCCAGTTGCATCGCCTGGATAAATTCATCACCCGCCGCCGCGAAATTGCGCAAAAATATGATGCCGAACTGGCGGCGCTGCCTTTGCAAACCCCATTCCAGCATCCGGACTGCCGGTCAAGCTATCACCTTTACCCGATAGTTTTGGATGAGCCAAAACTGCGGCTTGACGTCTATGAAAAACTCCGCGCCGCGGCAATTGGCACGCAGGTGCATTACATCCCCATCCACACCCAAGCCTATTATAAAAACCTCGGCTTCAAAAAAGGATATTTTCCTAACGCCGAGGAATATTACGCGGCAACTTTGAGCCTGCCGATGTTTTACACGCTCTCAGATGCGCAGCAGGATTATGTGATTGCGAAGCTGAAGGAAATCCTGGCCTAGGAAGTTTTCCGGCTTTAGCTTTTTAAGCCTCGCCAATAAAAATTTATCGCGACGGCGGTGGGTTTTACCTTCCAAAAACCAGGTTTTGCTTATATAACCACAGCGAAATTATCTTCCGGGGTCGTAGCTCAGCTGGATAGAGCGTCGGTTTCCTAATCAGGGAGTCCGTGCGGAGGTGCTGCGGAAAAGTGTAACCGAAGCAAGGACATAGTGAAGCGGAACAAAGAAAAATTAGTTTGGTCTAACGATTAGTAATCGTATAGTAACTCTCAAGTGGTCCCGTAGCTCAGCTGGATAGAGCAAGCGTTTCCTAAACGCTAGGTCGCATGTTCGAATCATGTCGGGACCACCAAATTTCCTTTCATATCTACTGCTTAATAAGCTGCTTAGACAAAGCTCTGTGACAAAATTGAAATTTAGCATGCTTTATGCTGATATTAACTCTTTGAATTTTATATGTGCATTGCTTCATATAAAAAGCTGGACAGCACCTAAAAGTATAATATTATAAATTGCGCTGTGTGACACTCTAGCTTGCTTTTATGGATGATATAGAAAATATTCTGAAATATAAAGGTCCAATGTTGAGTAGTAAGCTCGCAAAAGAGCTCACTATTCGAGGTGCTTCAGAACAGGCTGCGCGAAAAAGAATTAGTAGACGTAGCGAAGCTATTAGAGAACTTCATGGTCTCCCTTTTCCTAAAGGAGCAAAATTTCTTTTTGTAGATAATCAATTTAGTTCGCGGCAATTCTATGATGCCTTATATGAGGCTATTAAGGATAGCGCCCCAGCTTATGCAGCTGCATTATCTGGAATGCGGGCAAGAGGGGGTGTAACTTTAAAAGAGCATTTTACCATAATATCTGGAGCTCCGATTGCGCAAAAAAAGCAACTTTCTAGTAACGTAATATTAGAGAGGTTCAAAAATGCAAAATTATTAGATGAACACGAAATTTTAGGTGCGGGAACATTTTTATATCTTCAGGGTTCTTCAAGCGATTTAAACAGTCTCCACTCTTGCCTTATCACAGAAAACATAGCGCTAGATGCTATGAAATCTTGGTTAGGAAAAATGAATATGGCAAGTCCGGGGAAGATTCAAACACGTGGGAGAGAAGCGTTACCAAAGTTCAGTACATTTCATTTTGACATGGTGGGGCCAAGTTATCTTCGCCCAATAAGCAAGTTTAATAAAGAAACTGGTAAATTAGACCCGGGGTTCTTTGTCGCTGATATCTTGCTAGGGAGAATCATTACTGAAAGTGATGTAGTACCTTTTATACGAAAGTGCAAATCGCTTTCTGCAATTAGAAATAAAAGAGAAACAAATTAATGTTTACGAGTGTCGTGGATATCAACCGACGGCAGAAATTTCGGACGAAGATATAGATGTTTGGTTTCAAAAAATTTCAATTATCTACAAGGGGCACAAAGAACAATACTCTTATCAAAATAAAGATTACACATTCGAATTCTGGACAACTGGTAAATTTAGCACCGAAGCCATTAAGTTACTTTCTGACTTCAAGGAAAAAACAAAAAAATATGCTATTAATTGGAAAGATGGAAAAGCAATAGAAGAACACATAAAAACTTTGGATTCACCCGGCATCAGAAAAATTTTAGCTGAGCATTACTTTCAGCATCCCTTAATGACTAAAGAATACCCTCAACCCACGAATAATGCTTAAACTTTTTGCTAGTATGCTGATAGCAATCAACCTATAATTGTAGACCAAGGGGGTGTTATGTTATTTTCCAAATTAGAAATTAAAAATTTCCGCTCTATCGGTGAAGCAGGGATTGAGATTTCCTTTGAGAAAGAAAATAATCTTTATGCTCTGATAGGCACTAATAACTGTGGCAAGTCTAATATAGTTGATGCAGTTGAACGGAATCCATGACCGACTGTTTTACCTTTATAGCCCATAACTTCTATTGCTCTCAAAAATGTATTCTCACTTAGTGTTTTCTGAGGATTGTTTTGGCTAGGAAAAATCAGCCCTCCATAACTATCACCACTAAGCTTTTTTATTTGCTCTAATATCTTAATACTTTGCTTAGATAGTGGCACAATATGAGGCTCTTTTACTTTCATTCTATCGGCTGGAATCTTCCATTGAGCTTTTTCAAAATCTATTTCCTTCCATTTTCCGCCTCGTATTTCACCGCTTCTGAGAAAAGTTAGAACTAGTAATTGAAACGCTAACTTAGTTATTGGCTTGCCTCCAAAATCCTTGTCGTAACGATTTAGTTTTTTTAGAAAGGCTGGTAACTCACTTTCCTTTAGGTGAGGTAGATGTTTAGATTTTGCTGGCTTCAATGCTCCAGTGAGGTCAGTTGTAATATCTCTTGTCGCTTTGCCAGTAGCCACTGCATAACGAAATATCTGACTGCATGTCTGCATGATTCTATGAGCTAAATCATAGTTTCCTTTTTTCTCAACTTCCCGGACTGCTTCTAAAATCTCTGTAGGCGATATAAGTTTAATAGGGCGCTTGCCTATATAAACTTTGTATTTTTGCATTTAAGTTCTGTAAGTTTCATACCCCTAAAACATACCCCCAAATTTTATTGCCATACCCCCTAGCATACCCCCGCTTTTAATAGATTTGGCAAGGCCGTCTAAGATGGCTTAAGGCTATTATATGGCACAAAACCTTTGTAAACACAAGGAATTTAAGATGAGGTGAGATGTGCTGAGATTTGTATCTTGGTGACCCCTACGGGAATCGAACCCGTGTTACCTCCGTGAAAGGGAGGTGTCCTAACCGCTAGACGAAGGGGTCATATAGCTGGAAATTGGAGGCGCAATATGCGTTAGAAAGTTGTTTTTTGCAACTAAAAATTTTACTAGTAATTAATTAGCTAAATTTGAAAACTAATCCGTAAAGTTATTATATAATTACTAACTTGATTATTTTAAATTCCACCATCAATTGCTGGTCATTATCTCATTGTTTTTGCATGTTAATATAACTTTTAATTTATCCGAACTCACTGATTCAAAATTAGAAATCGTTATTCTTTGGTTCATATCCAACGAAACGTAATACAAGTCCGATGCCCGCGGCGATGCCGAGAATGATGGCGCAGGATTTGAGTGTGAGTTCTGGAATAATTACCACCTCGATTGTGATCACCATCAAACTAAGCAATCCCCAAATAAATAATTCAAATATTTTTTTCAACATAATGAACTCCTTTTGTTAAAAGGTCGCCAAGTTTCCTTGGCGACCGGGAGTTCAAAAGTCGTGCTAGACGACCGCGGCAATCTTTACCGCGAGGCTGGACATACATTGCCGCCTCCCGGCCATAAAGGTCGGAAAGCGACATGAAAGGTCACGGCTTCATGTCAGCCGCTAGCACGGGTTTTTGAAGACCCGGGGTAATAACACCCTCTGACATCTTATATTGCTGATTCAAATAGTAAACTGCTGACTGACACAAAAACGTAAAAGATTGTTAATATTAAAATGGTATAGGTTCCTCATCGAAGTCTGAAGAAGACCAAGACAGTTGAAGGAGCTCATCCTCTTGGGATTGAGCTTGTTCATCTCCATTGAGCTTCTTCACAGACAATTCCCAAACCCATCCACCATCCATCCCGATTTGCGCGAAGCAACTCCAAGCTCTTGCTTTGCACGTTTTAACGTAGCAATTGAAATTAAAGCCTCCTTAGCTTCTTTGAGGATGTCAGGTTGATTTCTGGGTCCGTCAGCCAAAAGGTTTCGCAAAAATAGCTTTGCCTCATTCAATGCGCTGCTTTTTCCAACCTTGTCATTATCACGGTTAGCTAAAATTTCTGACGCCGATTGCAAAATCCATGCATCCTCCCAAACTACTGCGGAGCTTCTAATATCCGAAGGCAATAATACCTCTTTGATGGAAAATGCCAGACCAGAGCGGTCATTTCCAAGGTTATTTTTTACAGGCAAAAAATAACGCCGTTCTTTATTGTCTCCGTCCTCTTCAATCAAAAATACCGCTCTTGCAGCAGCAACAAATGCCATGCTACCAGTAATACGAGTTACAGTATCTGTGCCCTTAGCTTTGTTAAGATGCGAAATACAAACAATCGCTACGCCGTAAGCTGCTGCAAAATCCGCAAGTGCTTTTAGCACAGCCCTTACATCCGAGGTTTTATGACTGTCAATTTGGCCTAGATAGGCGGTAATGGGGTCAATAATCACCAAACTAATTTCTGGATGTCGTTGCAGCAATTCTTCTAATCGATTGACATCTTCCGCAAGATTAAATGAGCGCGTTAGTTCCTTACCTTCAGTTACTTCCACAACCGCATCAAGAATGTAAACCTGACTAACATCGGCTCCTGCAGCTTGTAAGCGGGGATGGATAGTATCTTCTGCATCATCTTCAGCAGATAGAAAAGCTACAGCCCCTTTAGTAGCTTCGCCGCTATTAGCAGGCCATTTCCCACCTTGAGTAACGACCGCTGCCATAAACGCCGTGATTTGACTTTTACCTAAGCCAGGATGACCCGCCAGAATACTAATTTTACCTTTACCGATATTACCTTGCCATAACCACTCAATTGCTCTTGGCTTAATATCAGAGAAACGTCTGTACGAAATGCCACTTGCGGGTTTTACTGGATTCTTCGGCAAAGATCTTAGATCACCTAAACTTGCTTCCTGATTTAGCTGTAACCAATCTACAACGTCACCTTTCTCAGGCAAATTTAATCCTAAAATATCAACGATGCTTACATTATTTCTTGATTCCAATTTGCTTCCGACAATTTGGGCATATGCTAAACCACCTTCGTCATTGTCAGGAAAAATGATAACCTCACGCCCCGAGATAATTGACCAATCAGTTGATTCAGCTGAGGTAGCGGCACCGCTGGTGATGGCGATGTTGGCATATCCTAATCCTGAATCTAAGAAGAAACTATTGAGCTCGTCTGCACAACTCTCACCCTCGACAATCCATAAGCGTGCCTCTGGATTTGTTGCAACTAAATCCAGATTGTATATCGGCTTATAACCAGTTTTAAATTGGGTTGGTTCAACAAGGTTGTAGTAACCATTATCATCAATCGACAAGGGACGAATCCACTTGCGCCCGTCTGGGTGTTTAAGTCGAATACGCCAATAAATAATATTGCCAGCGGAATCTTTGTAAGGATGTAAGGTTTTAAACTCATAACCTTCCTCGAATTGCTTTTCTGCTAACGCTGCCACCGCTTCTGCGGCGGAATTTGCTAATACACTCATATTATCTCCATGCTCCTAATTCTTTTGCTGACGTAATGAAATCTTGCCCGGTAACTTCCATATAAAATGCCAAAATATCGCCGCCGGTAATGCCGCAAGCATGACAGCGGTAATGACCATCAGCCGAGTGGAGACTAAAGCTTGGGTTTCGCTCTTTACCTTACTGACCGGTCGTTTCCTCCATAAGAAACCTCGCAACGAGCGGCAGTGGCAAACTGCCGTGTAAATAAAACTGCCATTTCGATCTAGGTCGGGATGGCGGCGTTATACAATAGGCTTGCGCCGAAAGCGCTGCGCCGCCTCGTTGCGGCTTTCTTACATCCCGGCACCAATCGCAAGACTGGTGCCGTTTTGTTTAATGAACAAATGGGGTTAAGAATGAAAAGTCCAGAAAATAGATCTAACAAGCGGGAAATATCGCCTCGCGAGAAAAATGCAGGAAGAGTTATTCTGGTTGCTTTGGTTGGATATCTAATCTACGAAGCAGCTTTTACGCCTGCATCTTCGCCAACGCCCAAGTCGCCACCGAGCCAGGCGGAAATAGAATATACAATGGAGAAGCTGGCGAAAGATACAGTTACAGCCAGCCTTAAAGACCCAGACTCGGCGGAATTTGGCCCCGTAACTTATAGAAAAAGCAAATCTGGGGTTGAAGTAGTCTGCGGTGATGTTAATGCTAAAAATGGATTTGGCGGATATACTGGAAGCATAGGGTTTATATTTTATATAAATAAGCTCAAGCTCGTTTTTGCTAATCAAGGTGGCGGTTTTAGTAAATCCTGGAACCAACTTTGTACTAGTAACTGAGGCAACATTAAAAAACTTGACATTTAGTGCGATATGCACTAAGTTATCATTTAGATAAGGTTGGTATTTATGAAACCTGAACAGCTTCGAGAAATTGGGGAGCAGTTATATGGTAACTGGGGATGGCAGACTAAAATGGCTCTAGCATTGAAAGTTGATGGCAGCACAGTGCGGCGTTGGTTGTCCGGTAAGGCGGCGATTCCAGGCCCAGCAGAGGTGGCATTAGAATTATTATTAGAGGCAAAAAATAAAGAGGGTGAAAATTAGTTTTAGAGCGAAATAAATTGAAACACTAAAATTAGTTTTTATTGTCAATAGGTAACCGGGGGAATAATTATGAGTCTATTCAGTTTTGCTAAGAAGCAGTTCATTGATATCATACAATGGACTGAATCAGAACCTGGGGTTTTGGTTTACCGTTACCCGATGCAGGACATGGAAATCCAGAATGGTGGGCAGTTGATTGTGCGCGATACGCAAGAAGCGATGTTCGCCAATGAGGGTAAAGTCGCAGATTTATTTGAACCGGGAACGCATACTCTCACTACTCGCACGTTACCAGTACTCACCTATTTGAAGAATTGGGATAAGGCTTTTGAGTCACCCTTCAAATCTGATGTTTATTTCTTTTCACTACGCGAGCAGATTGACCAAAAATGGGGTACGCCGGAACCAATAACAATCCGCGATAAGGAATTTGGCGTCGTCCGTATTCGCGCTAACGGCATTTATTCATACAAGCTGGCGGATTTGAAAACTTTTTGGACTCATATCAGTGGTACGATGGCAATATACCGCACTACCGATCTAGAAGGCCAGCTACGCTCTGTAATTATGACCTCTATTGCTTCATTCCTCGGTAAAAGTAATGTCGCATTCATTGATATGGCTGGGAATCAATCCGATTTTTCTGCCAAGCTAAAAGATGTTGTTGCGCCGGAATTTCAAAAATTAGGTTTGGAACTGACCAGCTTCTTTGTACAAAGCCTTTCTTTGCCGGAAGAATTGCAGCAGCATTTGGATAAGGTTTCGTCAATGGGCATGGTGAGCGATATGAATAGATATACGCAATTCCAAGCCGCTGATAGCCTTTCTACCGCAGCCGCCAATCCGGGCGGTGTTGCAGGTGCCGGAGTTGGCATAGGCGCGGGTGTGGCTATGGGTAACATAATGGCACAATCCATGAGCAATTCAATGTCCGGCGCAGCCAATCAAGGCGCGGCAAAAGGCGGTGTTGCATTATTAGAGCAACTTGACGATTTATATAAAAAGGGAATTTTGACACAGGCCGAATTTGAAGCCAAAAAAGCTGATATTTTAAAGCAGCTTTAATATGGCAAAATTTAACTGTCCATCCTGCGGCGCTGAAATTGAGTTCCTTTCTCCTATTTCAGTTTATACGGTTTGCAAATCTTGTGGCTCTATGGTCGTCCGCAATGATAAGAATGTTGAAGCAATCGGCAAAATGGCGCAATTGCCGGATGAAATAACGCCACTGCAAATTGGCACCGGAGGCCGGTATAAGGACAAGAACTTCACTTTGATAGGACGCGCACGTATGGCGTGGGATGCGGGATTCTGGAACGAATGGTTCATGTATATTGATGACGGCACAAAAGCCTGGCTTGCCGAAGCGCAGGGAAATCTCGCCGTATGTTTTGAGGTTGATGCGAAGCAAAAAGACTTATCAGCCTTTAGTGAAGTAGGAAAAACCGTCCAAATTAACGGCAAAAAATTTACCACATCAGACATAAAAAAGGCTGAATGCGTAGGCAGCGAGGGCGAATTGCCATATCAGGCTCCTAAAGGCAGGAAGGTTAAATACGTTGATATGTCTAACCGCGACGGAGAATTTGCCAGCGTAGAATTTTCAGATAATGACCAGCGTATATATACAGGCGAATATGTAGAATTCCGCGACCTGAATTTAAGCAATTTGCGCGAACTTGACGGATGGAGCCCTAGCTAATGGTAATTGCAACAAAAAGCAAAGCTGGCGTAGTAAAAACCTTTAAATGCCCTAATTGCGGGGGCAGCGTTAGGATTGCGGCTGTCGGTATTTCCATAAACGCAGTATGCCAGTCATGCGGCAGCGTAATTGATGTGACGGATGAAAATTACCAGATAATAGAAAAAGCCAAACGCCAGACTAAAGAGGTTGAGCTTCCACTGGGCACTCGTGGAAAATTATTTGGCATTGAGTGGGAAGTAATTGGTTATCAGCAGAAATCGGAAGATACCGATACTTATTTCTGGGATGAATACCTGCTTTTCAACCCATATCATGGGTTCCGGTTCTTAGTAGAAAGTGACGGACATTGGAGTTTTATAAAGCTTCTCACGCAAGATGTTGCCGGGCTTTCCAATTCAAACAAAGTAAGTTTTGATGGCAGGACTTATGATTCTTTCACTCGCAGCGGAGCAAAAGTTCAATATGTAATGGGCGAGTTTTATTGGCAGATTAAAACTGGCGATGTAACGCAAGTCGCCGATTATATTCATCCGCCATATATATTATCACGTGAAATTAGCGAAGGTGAGATTACGTGGTCGCATGGTGAATATGTTGATAGAGATGATATCCGTGATGCATTTAATATTACTGGCGGAATGACTCCGCAAAGCGGTATTGGAGAAAATCAACCTTCGCCATTTAGAGAGAAAGTTGGCCCAGCATGGATAATGGCTAGCATATTTATTGTCGCCTTAATAATCATAGAGTTTTTTACATTAAGAACCGCTCAGAATGCGGTTATTTATTCGCAAAATATAACATTTCAGCCTAGCGACAAGGGAACTGATTTATCTGCCGATATAGATGTGCCGCCTGGCCGCGCCAATTTGGAATTTGAAATCGGATCGCCGGTTACCAATCATTGGGTTGAACTGGATATGGCTCTGGTTAGCGAGGAAACAGACAAGAAATTCGATATCTTGCAAAGTGTCGAATATTATTCGGGTTATGATTCTGATGGCGCGTGGACAGAGGGCAGCCAAAGATCGAATGAGGTTATATCATCTGTTCCGGGCAGCAAATACAAACTTATTTTAAGTCCAGATTCAGATTTGTTTAATGCCGGACAGCCAGTTGATGTTGGTATCCAGATCAAGCGTGATGTTCCGATAGTGTCCAACTTTTTTATGACGCTGATAATGATTCTGCTGTATCCATTATACCTGTATTACAGAAACTCGGCCTTTGAAAAACAAAGATGGGGTAACAGCGACTCTTCTTCCTCTGGTTCAACAGGTAATCAGGGCGATGATTCTAGTTCTGAATCTGATTGGGCGGCAGAATTGAAACGAAAGTTAGATAATGAGGAAAAAGGAAATATATGAAATTCTCGATACCTTATGTGATATACAGCTTTTTACTATTAACTGCATTTAGCACCGCATCCGCGCGTGGGTTTGTATATACAAGCCTATGGGCAACTAACCAGCATCTAGCATCTAAAACTGAAAACCACTACCATAAATAGGAGAAAAATTATGGGACAAATAATAAACATACAATACGTTATTAACTCGCTTGTTTTTTCCGGCATCGGGATACTCGTTCTTCTTCTTGCATTTTTAATCGTTCATGTCCTTACCCCATATAGATTATGGAAAGAAGTTGTTGAGAATAAAAATGTTGCGCTCGCTATTCTTTTAGGAGCTTTTGCCATAAGCATTGGCCTCATTATTTCTTCAGCAATTCACGGCTAGGAAGGTTCTAATTGGCGATTCTACTATTAATATCGGTTTTCGTAATCGCCACATGCGGCCTTGTTTATGAGCTTATAGCCGGAACTTTAGCCAGCTATCTGCTTGGTGATTCAGTAACGCAGTTCTCGACGATTATCGGCGTTTACCTTTTCGCTATGGGCATCGGCTCATGGCTTTCGCGTTATATTGACAAGCATTTGCTGGCAACTTTCGTCAAAATCGAAATTCTTATCGGAGTGGTTGGCGGTTCATCGGCAGCAGTACTGTTCTTGTTATTTGAGCATGTCAACTCGTTTGCAATACCGCTTTATCTCATTGTCTCGGTTATCGGCACCTTGGTGGGAATTGAAATTCCGCTCCTGCTTAGGATATTAAAAAACAAGTTCGCCTTCAAAGACCTCGTATCTAAAGTTTTTACATTTGATTACATCGGCGCATTGTTTGCATCCCTGCTATTTCCATTCATTTTGGTGCCATATCTTGGGCTCGTCCGCTCTGCCTTCATGTTCGGCATTTTCAATGTGCTGGTTGCGCTGTGGATGCTCTTAAAATTTGGCGACCAAGTAAAGCTGATGCACTTACACCGGGCAACAGCCATAATTGCTCTGTTAGCGCTTGCTATTGGCTTTATTTATTCCGATAGAATAATGAGTTTGTCAGAAAGTCAGATTTATCCAGATAAAATTATTTATTCCGAATCCACCCATTATCAGCGGATTATTATCACTAAATCGCCAGTTGAATTGCGCCTATTTTTAAACGGCAATTTGCAGTTCAGCACCCGCGATGAATACCGTTACCATGAAGCGCTGGTACATCCGGGCATGGCAATGCTGAATCAGCCCAAAAAAGCGCTTATACTTGGCGGCGGCGATGGCTTGGCAGCGCGGGAGGTATTGAAATATCCATCCATAGAATCAGTAACCCAGATCGAACTAGACCCGGAAATGATTAAGTTATTTTCGAGCAATGATATTTTGACTTCCCTCAACAAGAAGGCTTTCTTCTCGCCCAAAGTACATGTTATTAACGCTGATGCCTTTGTCTGGCTCAAGAAAAATGCTGACCAGAATACTAATGAGAAATATGACTTTATAAGTGCAGACTTTCCCGATCCATCCAATTACTCAATCGGCAAATTATACACGCAGAGCTTTTACCGGCTGCTATACAATAAAGTTTCTGATGACGGTATAATAGTTATCCAGAGCACGTCGCCTTTTGTTGCCCGCAAAGCTTTCTGGTGTGTGAATAACACGCTGCAATCGGTTGGATTTTATACCAAGTCATATCACGCATATGTGCCATCATTCGGTGAATGGGGATTTACTTTGGCCTCAAAGAAACCAATCATACTAGCGGATAAATATATTGAAGGGCTTAAGTTTGTAAGCCCAGCTACAGTAGCGACGATGTTCAGTTTTCCGGATGATATGTCATATGTAAAAACCGATGTAAACAGGCTCGATAATCAGGCGCTGGTGCGCTATTTTGAGAAGGAATGGGCTGAATATGGCGTCTATTAGGCAAAGCTATGAAACTTACCCGGCGTGAGTTTATTCTTGGAGGCTTTGGTGCTGTCGGGCTCGGATTGCTTGGCAAATTGTCATGGCCCGGATTAAGCAACTCATTAGGCATTACACGCGCAAAAGTTCCCGGTTCCATAGTTGGCGCTTCATCAAGCCTTGGTCACATGTTGCGCGATGGCAAAAGTTTTCCCATCCCATCTCAAGTTATTGAAACCGATGTCGCTATCATCGGCGGCGGTATTGCTGGATTATCAGCAGCGTGGAAACTCGGTAAAAGCAATATTAAATGCCTGATATTAGAATTGGAGAAAAACCTCGGCGGCAATTCCCAGTCCGGCGAAAATGCAGTTTCCCAATATCCGTGGGGAGCACATTATGTTCCGTTGCCAACTGAAGAAAGCGTGCATGTCCGTGAGTTATTCGAGGAAATTGGGGTAATTAAAGGATATGACGAAAATAAAACACCTATATATGATGAATATTATCTCTGCCGTGAACCAGATGAACGGCTTTATATTTATGGCAGATGGCAGGATGGATTAGTGCCTGTGCTTGGTGCATCCCCTACCGATAAAGCCCAATATAAAAAATTCTTCGACACTATGGACGGCTTCAAAAAAGCCTTTGGCGCTGATAATAAAAAAGCTTTCGCCATCCCGCTTGATTTTAGCTCAAAAGATGAAAAGTATTTGCAGTATGATCGCATCAGCATGAAAGAATTCATGCAAAACCAAGGCTTGAATTCTGAGCCTTTGAACTGGTATATCAACTATTGCTGTCGTGATGATTACGGCTCAGGTTATGATAAAATTTCTGCATGGGCGGGCATTCATTATTTCGCCTCGCGCAACGGCAAAGCCGCCAATTCTCAATCGCAAAACGTCGTCACCTGGCCTGCAGGCAATGGCTGGCTGGTCAATAAACTTAAAACCATAATCTCTGCTGAAAATAAAACCACCGCCTTGGTCTATAGCGTCACTAAAGAAAAGCATGGGGTTTCAACGAAATATTTTGATCCGGCAAAAAATATTAGTGTCGAAGTAAAATCAAAAACCGCCATTATGGCAGCCCCGCATTTTATCTCAGCACGTCTGACAGGCGATCACATACCGGATAGCCTTTCCTATGCGCCGTGGATGGTTGCTAATATAACTCTCGATAAACCCCCGGCTGGTCAGGGTACTGAGCTAAGTTGGGATAATGTTATTTATAACAGCAATCTCCTTGGTTACGTTGTGGCAACCCACCAAAATCTTAACAGGGTCACGAATGAAACAGTAATAACTTATTACTGGCCGCTCAACCACCTTGACCCAAAAGAAGCGCGTAAGGAAGCGTTGGCTAGGAAATATGAGGACTGGCAAAATATTATCCTCGATGAGCTTTTAAGAGTACATCCTGAGCTGGATGGTAAAATCCGCAATATGGATGTTTGGTTGTGGGGTCATGGCATGGTGCGTCCGGTGCCGGGATATATTTGGGGCGAAGACCGCAAAATCATGAATAAAACTAAGCCTCCCATATTTTATGCTCACTCAGATATGAGCGGAATTTCTATTTTTGAAGAAGCCCAGTATCATGGCGTTAAGGCGGCGGAAGCTGTGAAAGGATATTTATCAGCATGAAGAAACAAAGCTGGATATATTCGGCCAAACTAGATGGGATATTTATTCTCGCTCCAGCTTTCGCGGTTTCGGCCATTGCCCTCATATTCCATAATTACTTCACTGAAAACCACGCTGTTGGGTTGTGGGCATGGGCTTTTCTAGTTATCGGTATAGATGTCGCCCATGTTTACAGCACGCTTTACCGTACTTATTTTGATTCAGAGGAATTCAAGGCACGGCAGGCGCTTTACATAGCCATACCGCTAGTGGGGTGGCTGGTTTTCATGCTGCTCTATTCGATTGATTCAATGGTATTTTGGCGCGTATTGGCTTACTTGGCAGTGTTTCACTTCATGCGCCAGCAATACGGATTCATGATGATTTATGGGCGGTTCGAAAGAAATCTCCCTCACATATGCCGTATAATAGACAAAATTATCATATATACTGCCACGCTTTACCCGCTTATCTACTGGCACACCAAACTCCCGCGTGACTTCAACTGGTTTATTGAAGGTGACTTCATTAATCTGCCGTATCCGATAATAGGGACGATGGTGGGCTGGTTTTATCTATTGGTAATCGCTGCCTATATTGTCAAAGAAGTTTATGTCACTCGACAGACTCATAAATTCAACCTGCCAAGAAACATGCTAGTGCTTGGCACCGCCGCATCATGGTATATCGGTATAGTATTGCTCAACAGTGACCTGGTTTTCACCTTTACCAACATAATCGCCCACGGAATCCCTTATATGGCGCTGATATGGATTTACAGTTACAATCAAGCCAAGCTCCAAAAAGATAGGAAATATTTGAAGTTCTTTACCATAGAGAAATTCTTTTCTCTACAAATGTTGCCGATATTTATCGGACTGCTCGTATTATTTGCCTATGTTGAGGAAGGATTATGGGATGGCTTTGTCTGGCGTGAACATTTAAGCATCTTCGGCGTATTCAAACCACTTCCTACACTCGAACAAAAAGAGCTGCTCGCTATTATCATTCCACTGCTTGCCTTGCCGCAGATAACTCATTATTTGTTGGATGCCTTCATCTGGCGCTTGAAAGATGGTAGGACAAACTGGAAGAAAACCTTATTTTTGAATAACTCACATGGCTGATTTTGTAACACCGGGAAGCCATTTACTGCTTGATTTCTGGGGAGCGAAAAATATCCAGAATAAGGAAGTTATTGAAAAAGCCATGCGCGAAGCAGCAAAGGCCTGCAATGCCAAAGTGCTTGGTGTGACCCTACATGAATTCGGTGAAGGCGCAGGGATTACCGGAGTGGCAGTTTTGGCTGAATCACACATATCAATCCATACGTGGCCGGAAATTTCGTATGTGGCACTGGATGTTTTCATGTGCGGCAAATGCGACCCGCAAAATGCGATTCCCGTATTCGAGAAATATTTTGAACCGACAAAATCCTCATTCTCGCTTCATAAGCGCGGCGCAAGTTAGAAATACAGATATTTGTAGTCACAGGTGGTGGCTGTCTTTTATGCGGGACAAAGGCAACATTACTTTTAGCAACTAAATTATTGGCAGAAAAGGCAAGAGTTCTTTATTTGCCGCTATATTTTTACGAACAAACCTGTGTTTTTCACCTCGCGCGTGCGCGTCAGAGGAGAAGGCAAGAGTACTGTTAGCAACAAATCTACTTAGAGAAAAGACAACTATTCTTTGTCCGTTTGTTATATTTTTACGAACAAACACTGCTTTTTTGCCTCGCGCGTGTGCGTTAGGCGGTTGCCGGTAAAATATTTTAGCAATAATTGGCAAGCTTTAGTGTGAGAGAGAAAGTTCGCTACACGGTTCGCCACTGGGCTAAGTTTTGTTATGTTCTTATAATTACATTTCTTTTCGGCAACAGAACCGGGGCCAAAGAGGCCCAAGCTCGGCATGACCCACCCGTACCAAGAGATTCATATTTTGGGCCGGGGGTCGCGGCACACCCAGTCGAGCCCAGAAAGTAATAATAAACTCGACTTGTTACCCGGCAAAAAAAAATTCCTAAATAATTTAGGATACTATCTAATTTATAGCCGAGTAGTCGGATTAGTCGGTTTAATTTCAAATTATATTATAATTATTATTACTAGTAACAAATTACATTAACCTCGCTTGGGCTAACTATCCGGCAACCCGACAAGGCTGAACTTAACCATCTCTGTAAGCACATTTTTCTGGTTGCCGGGTTATCTGAGCAGTTTAACTAAAACGGAGCTTGAGGAGGCTTATCAAATGTATTGCTCCGATTCCAATGCATTACTTCCTCAGGCCAAGATACCTTTCTTTTCTTGAATATTTCCCATGCGAGGCGCGCTTCAGACAAAGGTTTAATCCAAAATCCCCTTAATATATGTCCACTGATAGCTTGCCGGTCATTCCAGGGTTTTCCATCAGACTTTATTACGGCTATTTTTCTTAAAGCATCACCGAGAGCCCGCCTGTCCCGTATAGGTAAATGATTTACCTCTAACAGTGATTGGGTTGAAACAAATATTAATTCACCTTCCTGCGAAAATCCGCATCCCGGGTCACCTTCCAGCAGCATATTTAATACGACCATTTCAGGTGGCCTCAGGCTTAAATCTTTTTGAAGGTTCAGTGCTTCAGTTTTTGGTCTTTTTTCAGGAGTCCATTCACCGCTTTCAAGTGTATCCTTCCAATATTGGCCGCGCAGCCAATTGAACAGTGCGTTTTTACCACCAGACTTCCACTCTTTTAATATTTCTTGGAAGTAGGCGTCATTATTGTTATTTTCGCCGGCATCTGCATCTAAAACAAAATATCTGCGGTCATCATCCTCAGCACTAACGACATGCGCATCGTTGCTGACAATAATTAACCTGAAATATTTCTTCGATTCAAAGGTATCAACAAACTTAGGTGTGATGTTGAATACTTCATCAGTGACAATTGCCTTAAGAGTGTTGGCAGTAGCTCTATCTCCAGCAAAAAAAGCTTCATCAGCTAAAATCATAAGTTTATTTTGGAGGTGAGCGTTAAAGCTTCCGGTCAGCTGGTTGCTTTTCGATAACGTCAAAATGTACGGAGCAAAAAATTCCATAATTGCCTTC